>Ga0210394_10000626_pt1 | contig 70310 bp, 57 predicted proteins | sample IncBWC12MmetaG_FD_160121 | JGI IMG/M metagenome (GOLD analysis project Ga0210394, IMG submission 160121) | Forest soil microbial communities from Barre Woods Harvard Forest LTER site, Petersham, Massachusetts, United States - Inc-BW-C-12-M | ecosystem: Environmental > Terrestrial > Soil >... | reverse complement strand
AAGCGGCCTGTCGCAATCTTCCTAGACTGCGTTCCGCGATACGCTCAGGAATCTTGCGGTTCGAGGGACGCCCGCGCAGCCGATGCACCAGCCCGCCATCCCCCGCGGTGCGCAGACGCTGCAGCAATCGTCGCACCTGACGATCGCTCAGGCGCAAACGGTGTGCGGCATCGATCTGCCGTAAATGTCCTTGCGTGATCTGGTGCAACACCTTCAACCGCTCCCGCTCCTTCATGCTCAACGCGATCCGCTCCTCTGCCATCGGGCCCCCCAGCCCTTAGAAAAGCGGACATTTCTACTTTGCACAATCCGGACATTCTCACTTTGCGGCGACACTCTTTCTCTCTTCGTTGACTTGCTTCCAGCGGCAACCTAAGATGTCCGCCACATGCCCGGTTCCTCGTCCCTGATCGGCCAGACCATCTCGCACTATCGCATCATCGAAAAGCTCGGTGGTGGCGGCATGGGCGTGGTCTATAAGGCCGAGGACGTGAAGCTCGGCCGCTTTGTGGCTCTCAAGTTCCTGCCCGACGACGTGGCCAAAGACCCGCAAGCTCTCAGCCGTTTTCAGCGCGAAGCCAAGGCCGCCTCCGCGCTGAATCACCCCAACATCTGCACGATCTACGAAATTGACGATCACAGCGGCGAAGCGTTCATTGCCATGGAATTTCTGGACGGCACCACGCTGAAACATCGCATCTCGGGACAACCGATGGACACCGATGTGCTGCTCGGCCTGGCCATTGGTATTGCCGACGCGCTCGACGCAGCGCACAGCAAGGGAATCGTGCACCGCGACATCAAGCCTGCAAACGTTTTCGTGACCGAGCGCGGCAACGCCAAAATTTTGGATTTCGGACTTGCCAAGCAGCTGCGCCGCGCCGTCGTCCATAGCGTTACGCAGGATGCAGTCCTCGCAACGCAGATGACCGCGGGTGTGAACCCGGAAGATCTCACCAGCCCCGGTGTGGCGGTGGGCACCGTTGCATATATGTCGCCCGAGCAGGTGCGCGGGAAGGAACTGGACGCGCGCACCGATCTTTTTTCCTTTGGCGTGGTGCTCTACGAGATGGCCACCGGCGCATTGCCGTTTCGCGGCGAAACTTCCGGCGTGATTACCGACGCGATTTTGAATCGCGCGCCGGCAAGCCCGCTGCGCCTGAACCCGGACATCCCCGCGAAGCTCGAAGACATTATTCACAAGGCGCTCGAGAAAGACCGCGACCTGCGCTACCAGAATGCCTCGGACGTACGCGCCGATTTGAAGCGTGTGAAACGCGACAGCGACACAGGTCGTTCCGCGTCCTATCAGGCGCTGCCGGCAGAAGAAGCGTCCGGCAGATTATCGATTTCGTCGGCAGGTTCGCAGGCACAGGCATCTTCCGGGAGGCGGAGCGCCGTTTCACTCGCCGCCGAAGCGCATCCTGCCTCAGCCGCGACACAGCTTTCGTCACTAGCGTCACGAGGCTCCGCACCTTCCTCGAAGCGCTTCGCGCCCTGGGCGCTCGCCGCAATTCTTGCCGCTGGATTGCTGGCCGCTGCGCTCGCGCTGCATCAGGCCTGGCATCCTGCGGCGCGGAAACCCGTGTCACTCTCGCTGTGGATTCCTTCCAATCAGCAGCTCGAGCTAGGCGCTGGGCCGGCCGTGATTATCTCTCCCGATGGGACGCGCCTCGCCTACGTCTCGCGCGAGGGCAGTTCCAGCGTAGATCAACTCTACGTGCGCGAGCTGGACAAAGTGGCTGCCGTGCTGCTCGACGGCGCGGCGGGGGCAGGCGCTCCGTTTTTCTCCGCGGACAGTCAATGGATCGGCTTTTTCGTTGAGGGAAAATTGAAGAAAATCTCGGTGCGTGGTGGCGCGCCCATTGCGTTGTGCGATGCCGTCGGCGGTCGCGGTGGAGATTGGGGCGCAGACGGCTCGATTATCTTTCCAAATCAATTCCTCAGCGCGCTCTACCGCGTCTCGGCGGATGGCGGCACACCGGTGCAGGCTACGCATCTCGTTACCGCTCGATTCGAGACAACACACCGCTGGCCGCAATTCCTCCCCGGCCAAAACGCGGTGCTCTTCACGGCATCGTCGGACAATAACTTTTTCGGTCATGCCAGCGTGGACGTCGCGCCGCTCGATACCGGCGTCCCCAAGGTGCTGGTGGAAAATGCCTACTTTGGCCGCTACCTCAGCGGAGGCTATCTCGCGTACGTGTCGCAAGGCACGGTGTTCGTTGCTCCCTTTGACGCCAGCGCATTGAAAATCACCGGCACCGCGATTCCGGTGATGCAGGGAGTAAACTACGATATGTCCAACGGCAGCGCGCAGTTCAGCATGTCCAGGGACGGCACAGTTGTTCATTTGGACGGCGGCTCTGCCGCGCAAGATGTGAATGTCGTTCTGATGGACCGCAAGGGTAACGCCTCGGTTTTGATGAGCGGTCAGCCGGACGCCGCTGACCCGCGCCTCTCTCCCGACGGCAAGCGCCTCGCCTTTCAGCAGGGCTCCGGCAACATTTGGATCTACGACATCGAGCGCAAAACCACTTCTCATGCAACGCTTGGTTCTGCCGCAGCCATCACGCCTATCTGGACTCCTGACGGCCAGCGCCTGACCTTCGAGCATCCTCGCACCACCCAACAACGCCCCGGACAAGCCATCTTCTGGGAACGCGCCGATGGCACCGGCGACGAACAGGCTTTGAGCCCGGAAACAATTTTGAACGCCTCGCCGAATTCGTGGTCCCCAGACGGCAAAGTCCTGGCATTCCAGGGGTTCTCAAAAGACGGAAGCTGCTGCGAGATCTGGACTCTCACCCTCGACGAATCAGGGAAGCCCGGGGAACCGCGTCCAGTCGCCGGGGTAGCGAAGGGTTTTATGGCGGCCTTCTCCCCCGATGGGCGCTGGTTGGCCTACGCTTCGCCAGAATCCGGCACCATCCAGATTTATGTGGTGCCCTTTCCCGGGCCGGGAGGCAGATGGCAAGTCTCCACCCGATTCGGCGTCGAGCCGCGCTGGTCAAAGAGCGGGCACGAACTGTTCTACTTGGACGGATCAGGGCTCGTCGTGGTGCCTTACACGGTGGCGAAAAACACTTTCCAACCCGGCCAACCGCAAGTTCTTTTCGCCAAGAACTTCGAGATGCGCGCTCCACTCGGTTCCTACGATGCGATGCCCGATGGCCAGCACTTCGTGATGTTCCAGCTCACCAGCGGCAGAACCGCCGCGGCCTCCGGACCCACGGTAGCCCTCAACTGGATTGACCAAGCTCGCCAACTGGTAGCCGCCGGCCAGAGCGACGCGACCCGCCAGTAATCGTTATTCCGACGCGGCACGCACCCGCGATTTGACAGCTTTGTTATAGTGGTTAACTGAACATGAAAATAACTGAAAAACGCACTGGCGGTTCACCCCGGGGACTAGATGCTCTCACCGGCGGTACGGCCCCTCGCTTTGAGGCCGGCCGCCCTCCCCTACCAAATTTTTAATTGCGAATATGCGGGATTAGAAGCTTACGTATCTTGCTCAAAACAAACAACCGCACCTCCTGCTAATCGCGGAAAAACACACGGTTCGATGCGCGGCCAAGGCAGCGCCACAGCGTATAATCCCCCGATGGCCTTTGACGCACTTGAACGCGCATCCAGTGAAAAGCGCTGGGCGGCGCTGGCCTCGGTAGGCTCGGCCATTCTGCTCGTCTCGCTGAAAATATTTATTGCGGTTCGCACTGGCAGCCTGGGCATTTTGTCGGAGACGCTGCATTCCATCCTCGATCTTGTGGCCGCGATCATCACTTATCTTTCCGTGCGCGTCGCGGACAAGCCTGCGGACGCCGATCACCTCTACGGTCACGGCAAAGTGGAAAGTTTTTCCGCGTTTGTCGAAACGGCGCTGCTGCTCTTCACTGCCGTATACATCATTTGGGAAGCTTTTCAGCGGTTGCTCTTCCATACTGCGCACATCCGCCCCAGCTTGCTGGCAATCTTGGTTCTCGCGTTATGCATGGGTATTGATTTCGTCCGCTCACGCGCTTTGAATCGCGTGGCCAAAAAATATCCCAGCGAAGCGCTGGAAGCGGACGCGCTGCATTTTTCCACGGACGTGTGGAGCACCTTTGTTGTCGTTCTGGGCATTTCAGGCGCTTGGCTCGGCGTGCGCTACGGAATACCCGGGCTGGACATGCTGGACGCCGTCGCGGCGTTGGGCGTCGCAGCCGTGATCATTTGGATTGGCTCGCGGCTGGGCAAACGCACCGCCGACGCGCTGCTGGACGTCGCGCCGCGCGGGCTGCGCGAACGCATCGAAACCGCCGTGGACAAGACCGAAGGCGTGCTGCAGTCCGAGCGCGTGCGCGTGCGCCGCGCCGGGCAGCGCTATTTCGTGGACGTGACCATCAGCGTGCCGCGCACCGCGAGCCTGGAACAAGCGCACGCCGCCAGCAGCGCCGTGGAAAAGCGCATCGCGCAGATTGTTCCCGCGGACGTGGTGGTGCACGTCGAACCCCGCGCCAAGACCGACGAAAATCTATTCGAAACCATTCGCGCCATTGCGCAAAGGCGCGGCCTCGCCGTCCACGAGCTTTCCGCGCACCAGTTCGATCACCGCCTGTTCATCGAGCTGCATCTGGAGGTGGACGAAGGCGCCAGCCTGCGCGAGGCGCACCGCCGCGCCTCCGAACTTGAGGAGGACATCCTCAAAGAAACCGATCCGCGCGCGCTAGTGAACATTCACATCGAGCCGCTGGGAGTGAAAATCGGCGGCGGCGAAGAGATGAAGGAACTTTCGCGCACCGTGCAGGAGTTTCTGAATTCACTGCAGTCCGAATACCACGAGCTCACCGACTGCCACGAAGTGCACGTCCGCAGCGTGGATCACAAAATTTTAGTTTCCTGTCACTGCGCGATGGATGGCAGTCTCCCTATCACCGAAGTCCACGACATCACCGCCGCGCTGGAAGACCGCGTGAAGGAACGCTTCCCGCAAATTTTCCGCCTCACGATTCATCCCGAGCCAGTGGAAGAAAGTTAGAAGCGCGCTCCAGCAACTAATCAGGGTTTTTCTTTTCCACCAAGTGAGTCGCCGATTCCGTGCAGACCATCTGCATCTCGTTCGGTTTGCTTTCGGTGAATGGACAGGCCTCAAAGTCGCCGTATACGTCCACTTACATACCAGTTTCCATTGCATCCCGAAGGTTGACCGGGACGATTTCGTCTTCCGACGGAAGGACTCCTAGAATTCGGTTCGTTCCGATGCGCCAAATGCGCATTTGTGGTCCGCCGTTCACAATGCGGGCTCTTCCATGAATCTTGACGCACGGTCCGACAAGTTCAGGATTGTTCTTGCACATGCGACCACTTGGGCCACGCGTAGGCATCGCCGCAAGCACCGACAAAATTATGACGAGTGTGCTCATCCCGGGACCTTCTTGCGTAGAGACCAATGGTCCTACGATGGCTGCGAAGTCTCAAGACCTGAGATTGGATTAGCGGGTCGCGACGCAAAAATCTGCGCCGCAAGCGCGATCACCGCGGGAAAACATTCCAGTACGTAGCGCGGTTCAGGCGTTTCCACGAACTTCGCGAAGAATAGCGTGCGCACCACGCAGAACAATATCAGCAGCGCCCAACCTGGCCTTCGCCGCGCCAGCCACGCTCCCGCGAGCGCGAGGGCAACATAGATTACGTTCACCACGCTCAGCCCCAGCGTAAGCAGAAAATCCGGCCGGTCGTCTTGCCACTCCTCGCGCAGCGGCCACAAATGCCCCGACGAAGGCAGCAACTCCACGCGCGGCGTGAACCACAGCGTCAAAGTCCGCAGCAGCGGCACTTTCACGTACGTCCGCAGCGGATGCCGCTCAGTCCGTTCGCGCGCAATCTCGCGGAATTCCTGGTCGAGGGGCGGATCAATCGTCAGCGCTTCATTGTATTCATCGAGCAAATCCGCCATGCGCTCTTTCTCGTCCTGCGAATCGAAGGCGTACGCGGGAAGCCGGTCAATCGCGATCTCTTCTTCGTTCACTTTCCATTGCGTCAGGTAAACGTCGCGATAACGCCACATCCACGTGTTCGTCCACGCGGTGAAGCCCAGCGGCGTGTATTCACCCGGCAGCTCGCTGTACCGCGGCGCGAGGAACTGCACATCATGCAACGTGCGCCAGTTGCGCGCAGCCCACGGCACCAGCGGTATCAGCAATCCCAAACCCATCAGCAGACCCGCGCGAATCAGCTTCTTCCAGTCCGCTGGTCGCCACCATTTCGCCACCAGCACCAATCCCGCCGCAAACAGCACCAACGGAGTTTCCGGCCGCACCAGCGTGCCAAATCCCACCACGATTCCAGCGAGCAGCCACGGATTCGCGAGAAACGACCCAGCACGCGTCACCTGCGCGCCGCCTGCATCCGTCTGCAGCAGCACCAGAATCGCCAGTGCTGTCAGAAAAATCACGAGCGTTTCAGTGAGCACCACCGCCGTATAGTTCGCCGTAAACGGGCACAGCGCCGCCAGCCACAACCCCGCCAGCGTCACGCGCTGCCGTGAGCTTGCTGGCGCCAGCCGCGCGGCAATCAACGCGATCACGAAGCACGTCGCCAGGTCCACCACCACTTGCGTCAGCATCGCGGCACGCGCCGATTGCCCGGCCACGGCAAACACTGCCGCCAAAAACGCCGGATACCCCGGCACGCGCATGTCCACAGCCGTAAGCTGCCCGTGCACAGCAAACCCGTACACGCCGTTCTGCAACCAGTTCCACGCCAACTCGATGTAAAATGGAGCGTCGCCCGTATCCGTGACCGGAAATTTCAGTACCAGGTACACCCGCAGTGCCAGTCCAGCACATACCGCGGCGGCGACGTTTGCGCGCGTCTTATTGATGGGGGTCATTGACACCGTCTCAAGGGCCAGCTAGCTTGGATTGTCTGAATGCCTGAACGCAAGCCAATTTTCTACGATCAGGAACGCCGCCGCTGGCGTCGCACGCGCCGCGTGCTGGAAATTACGGGCGGACTTTTCACGCTCATCCTGGTCGTCTTCGTGGTCAATGTTTTTCGCAAGCCCGAGCTGCCGGACATCCTCTCGGCGGCCACGCACTGGAATATCCACGCCGTCCCCACAAAACTGAAATCCAAGACGGCGCCGCGGGGCCGCAAACGAAAAGTGGCCGCGTTGGGCAAGGTGCCGCAGAACTACGATCCGCTGCGCGCGGCGTTTTATGTGGCTGACGATCCCACCAGCCTCGCTTCGCTGAAGCTGCATTACCACGATATTGATTTGTTGATCCCCGAAGCGCTGCACGCTTCTTCGGCGGACGGGCGCCTGGACATCGAACAGGACCCCAAGCTTCTGACGTGGATGCAGGCCAGCACAATCGAGCTGCCGGTGATGTCCATGGTCAACAACTACGACGGGAAAACGTGGGTCACCAAAGAGCTCGCGGAGATGCTGGCGAACCCCGTGGCGCGCGAACGCTTGTCGAAATCGTTGGCCGATTTCGCCAGCGCGCAGCACCAGTCCGGCATCGTGGTGGATTTCGAACTGGTGCCGCAAAGCAGCCAGCCGGATTTCGCGCGCTTCATTCATGATCTCGCGACGGCGATGCACGCCACAAACCTCAAACTCATGGTCGCGCTTCCCGCCGCGGACTGGAGTTACGACTACAAATATCTGGCGGCGCAGGCCGACGCCGTCATCCTGATGAACTATGACTTGCATTATCCGACATCGGACGCCGGACCCATCGCGCCGCAGGACTGGTTCGAACGCAACATCGAAAACATCGTGAAGATTGTTCCGCCCGAAAAGATTGTCATGGGCATCGCGAACTACGGCTACGACTGGCCGGCGAAAACCAAAAAAGTTCCTCACCCCATCGCGCAGGCGATGACTTTCCAGCAGGGAATTATTACCGCGGTCGAATCGGAATCGGACGTCACTTTCGATCCCGACTCGCTGAATCCGCACTACTCCTACGAAGACGAGCAGAACCAGATTCACAACGTCTGGATGCTCGATAGCGTCACGGCCTACAACGAGCTGCGCGCCGCCGAGCGCGCCGGTGTGCGCGGCACGGCCCTCTGGCGCCTGGGTATGGAAGATCCTTCCATCTGGTCCATCTGGGACGCCACCCACTCCACCGACGCGATTCGCGCCAAAATCGAGGAAGTTCCGCCGGGCTACGATTTAATTCTGGAAGGCGCGGGCGATATCTGGCGCATCACCGCCACGCCGCAGAGTGGCCGCCGCACGTTTGATTACGATTCCACCAGCGACGTCTTCGATGACGAGTCCTACCAGAGTTATCCGCTTTCCTGGCGCATCGAGCAGATGGGTGCGGCGCCGCACAAAGTGGCGCTGACGTTCGACGATGGCCCCGACGTGGAGTGGACGCCGAAAATTCTCGATATTCTCGCGCAGAAGCATGCGCCGGCGGCGTTTTTCGCCATCGGCGAGTCTGCCAATCAGGATCCGCAGCTGGTGAGGCGCGCCTACCAGCTCGGAAATGAAATCGGCAATCACACTTTCACGCATCCGGACTTCGAGACCATCTCGAAATCGCAGCTGCAGATTGAACTAAATCTGACGGAGCTATTGATTGAAAGTAATCTGGGCGTGAAGACGCTGCTTTTCCGGCCTCCTTACGGAATCGATCACCAACCCGAAACCGCCAGCGAAATTCAGATGCTGCCGATTCCGCAGGCCATGGGTTACATCATCGTCGGCGCGCAGATTGACCCGCACGATTGGGGCGAACCGAATGGCGGCGCTCCTCCAACGAGCGACATAATCGTGCAGCGCGTGCTGCACGACGCCACGCTCGGCCGAGGCAACATTATCTTGATGCACGATGGCGGCGGGAATCGCTCCAACACCGTCGCGGCGCTGCCGCAGATCATTGACGGGCTGCGCGCCAAAGGCTACGAATTCGTTTCCGTTTCCGATCTGCTGGGGCAATCGCGCGCGCAGGTGATGCGGCCGCTCTCGCACCAGGAATGGCTGATGGTCCGCGCGGATGCCTTTATCTTTGAAGTGTTCCGCTGGTTCCGCGCCGGAATTGCATTCATTTTCATGGCCGGGATTCTGCTGGTCAGCGGCCGCGCGCTGATTATTGGTTTGCTGGCGCTCATCGAAAAATTGCGTCCCGCGCCCGCCGATCACCCCGAGTACAAACCTACCGTGACGGTCCTGATTCCTGCTTACAACGAAGAGGCCGCCATCGTCCAGACGGTGCAGGCGGCGCTCGCTTGCGATTATCCCAAGCTCGAGGTTCTCGTTGTGAACGATGGCTCCACGGATCGCACCGCCGAGCTGGTCAACGCAAATTTCTCGCGCGAACCCCGCGTACGCCTCATCAGCCAGCCCAATCGCGGCAAGCCCGCCGCGCTGAATCATGGCCTCGTGGAAGCCACCGGCGAAGTAATTGTTTCCATTGACGGCGATACGATCGTTGATCCCGAAGCGATTCCACGCTTGGTGCGCCATTTCGCTGACCCCAAGGTGGGTGCCGTCGCAGGCAACGTGAAAGTGATGAACCGCAATCGCTGGCTCACGCGCTGGCAGGCTCTGGAATACATCACCAGCCAAAACCTGGAAAAACGCGCTTTCGATCTTCTGAATTGCATTCCGGTGGTGCCGGGCGCCGTGGGCGCGTGGCGCACCGATTTGCTGCGCGCGAACAATGGATTTTCCGGCGATACGGTTGCCGAAGATACGGACCTGACGCTTACCATTCGCCGCAACGGCTGGAAGATTCTCTACGACGAAGACGCCATCGGCCGCACCGAAGTCCCCGAGACCGTCGAGGCGCTGATTCGCCAGCGCTTTCGCTGGACCTTTGGCACGATGCAGGCCGTCTGGAAGCATCGCGACGCGGTGGGCAAGCCGCGCTACGGCACGCTGGGTTGGATCGCCATCCCCAATATTGTGATGTTCCAGATTGTTTTGCCGCTCGTCTCTCCGCTGATTGATCTGCTCTTCCTGCTCTCGATCGCGCTATGGGGCCTCGCGCAATTGCGCATCGCGCAACTGCCGCAATTGTGGACGCTGCAGGACGTCGAGCGCTCCCTGATTTTCTTCGCGCTCTTTATGCTCATTGACCTCTTCACCTGCGTGGTCGCCTTCGCGCTGGAAAGGCACGAAGATTGGACTCTGCTCGCGCCGCTCATCCTGCAGCGTTTTTATTACCGGCAAATGATGTACGTGGTTTTGTTCCGCGCGCTGAAGGAAGCGGTGCAGGGCCGCCCGGTTGGATGGCGCGGCGTCGAGCAGCACCCTGCGGTGCCCCTTCCTGCGGCGTCCAGCGTGAAACGCGAGGCGTGAAGCGGCACGCGGAAATTTCTACGCCCTGTTCGGGCGCTGCTTCATTTTCCTCTACAGTTATAGAAACAGTACTTTAAGGCGAATACCTGATTGGAAGAATTTTATCTCCGGTGTAGTGTTTTCCCAGAGCGCAGGTGTCGGCACTGACCAAGGTGCTCGGTGCCCGCGAATGACATCGTAATCCGAACGAACCAACTCAATTTGACAGGAGGACGTAACGCCCATGCAAAATCGTTCGAAGATTCGCAGTGCCATAAAGGTAGCGACGGCGATGGCAGCACTGGCCGGTTTTCTGGCATTTTCTTCCACGCCAGTCCGCGCCGACGACGATTGCCAGCGCAATATCGCGAAAATTGACCATAACCTGCACGAGGCCATTGAGCATCACGGCCCCAACAGCAAGCAAGCCGACCACTGGCGCCATGAACTCGCGGAGCAACGCGAACGTTGCTGGAAAGCAGACCACAGGTGGTGGGATGAGGATGGGCATAGGTGGCGCACGGACCACGATTGGGACGACCACGACCACGATCATTAATTTGCCGGCGTGCGGATGGTTTTTCGGCTGCGCCGCTTTCCGCGGAAAGCGGCGCAGAGCCCGTTTCAATTGATCGTTATCCTACCTCGCGTGGGCACACCGCGCGAATCGCGATAGCCAGCAGCGTCGTAACCAATTCATACACGGCAGTTTCGCGCCCTCCAGCACAATAGTTTTGCGGAAACCGCCGGCCTTCTGCTAGCATCAAAGCTCTTGATGGGCTGCATCCCGATTTCTGGGAGCGGCACCGGAGGATCAAATGAGTGTGGCACCGCGTGCGGGCAACGGTAAAGTGACCGTGCCCGACATACTTTCCCGCAAGACACGTTCCCAGGCAGGCCATTTCGAAACCCAGCAAAAAATTACCTGCCTCACGGCCTATGACTATTCCACCGCGCTGCTGCTCGATCAGGCCGGCGTGGATATTATTCTCGTCGGCGATTCGCTCGGCATGGTCGTGCTCGGTTACGAGAACACGCTGCCGGTAACGCTCGACGAAATGGTGCACCACACGCGCGCAGTGCGGCGCGGCACCCGGCGCGCGTTGCTCGTCGCTGATATGTCGTACGGCAGCTTTCACATTACTCTCGACGAATCCGTGCGCAACGCCGTGCGGCTGGTGAAGGAAGGCGGCGCCGAAGCGGTGAAGGTCGAAGGCGGCGAGCGCCGCATTGAATTGATCGCCCGCCTCGTAGAATCCGAAATTCCGGTGATGGGCCACGTGGGCCTCACGCCGCAATCCATTCACGCGCTTGGTGGATTTCACGTGCAGGGCAAGACCGCCGACGCGGTGCGCCAGCTCGAACGCGACGCGCGCGCCGTCGAAGCCGCCGGGGCGTTCTCGGTGGTGCTGGAATCCGTGCCGCGCGATCTCGCCGCGCGCATTACCGAAAAGCTGCACATCCCCACCATCGGCATCGGCGCCGGCCCGGAGTGCGACGGCCAGGTGCTGGTGTTCCACGATCTGGTGGGCCTCACACCGGGCCACAAGCCGAAATTCGCGCGGCAGTATGTGAACCTGGCCGCGGAGATTTCCCGCGCGGTCACCAGCTATTGCGATGATGTCCGCCGCGGCGATTTTCCGTCGGATGCCGAATCGTTCCACTCGCCCGCGCAGTTGCGCGAGCAGCTGCTGACGCGCCAGCGAACCTGACGCATGCCGTGCGCCGCTCGGCGCCAAATCGAATCATCAGGAGGCTTCCCATGAACGCGGAAGATTTTCGCCTGCTGTACGATTACAACTCCTGGGCCAACCATCGCACGCTCGCTACCTGCTCGCAGCTGACGGAAGTACAGTTCACGCGCGATATGGGCTCCAGCTTTCGTTCCGTGCGCGACACTCTGGTACACGTCATGCTGGTGGAATGGCTGTGGCTCGAACGTTGGCACGGCCGCTCGCCGAATTCCTTCGCCCCTAGTTCGGAATTTCCAAACGCGGAATCCGTGCGCGCCCGCTGGGCGGAAATTGACAACGACTTGACGGATTACATCGCTTCGCTCACGCCGGAGGATGCGCAGCGCGTGGTTCATCACAAGACTACGGCCGGCGTACCGCAAGCGCAGCCGCTCTGGCAAATGCTGCAGCATCTTGCGAATCACGGCACCTACCATCGCGGCCAGGTGACCACTCTGCTGCGGCAATTGGGCGCTAAAGCCACTGGCACCGACCTGATTACGTTCTATCGCGAGCGCGCCGCGCAGGCGAGCGCCAAATCATGAGGCACGCTCACCGCCGCTGCTTGCGCAAATCTCATCTGCATTTCACCTGAGCGCCCGCCTCCGCCCACTCCCATGCAAACAGTCCACACCATCGAATGGATGAAGCAAATCGCGCACGAAGCCCGCGCCGAGGAGCGCATTCTCGGCCTCGTGCCCACCATGGGCGCGCTGCATGAAGGGCATTTTTCGCTGATTCGCGCCGCGCAGCGCGAAGGCGCGCCGGTGGTCGTGTCCCTCTTCGTCAATCCCAAGCAATTTGGCCCGGCGGAAGACCTCAATAAATATCCCCGCACGCTGGAAGCAGACCGCGCCGCGTTGGAAGCTCTGGGCGTGGATTATCTTTTTGCGCCGTCGCCGCAGGAAATGTATCCGTCTGGTTTTCGCACGGCCGTCGTCGTGGAAGGATTGAGCGACCGGCTCGAAGGCCGTTCGCGCCCCGGTCATTTTCGCGGCGTCACCACCGTGGTGCTGAAACTTTTCGAGATCGTGCAACCGCGCTTCGCCTATTTCGGCCGCAAAGACGCGCAACAGGCACGTCTCATCCGCCAAATGTCCACGGACCTGAATCTCGATACCAACGTGGTGGTCTGCCCGATCGTGCGCGAAGCCGATGGCCTGGCGCTTTCTTCGCGCAATGTTTATCTCAAAGGGGAAGACCGCCGCTCGGCCGCGGCGCTCTCGCGCTCGCTCGCAGCCGTGCGCGAGGAAATCGCCAAAGGCGAGCGCGACGCCAACCGCTTGCTGGCCGCTCTGCGCCGCGTGCTGGCGCTGGAACCGCGCGTAGCACTCGACTACGCCGAAATTGTAGATAATGAAAGGCTTGAGCCAATCACCAATCTGCGCGGCACGTCCTACGTGTTGCTCGCGGCGAAGGTGGGAGACACGCGCCTGATTGACAACGCGCTCATCGAACCAGACGGCGAGCACTTCAAAGTTTCCGTCTAGCGCACCACCACAAACGCGCGGAAAAGCGCCCTACGATTGGCCATTTATGGCCGCCAGCACTTCGGTGGCGTGCCCTTTCGGCGTTACTTTGTCCCAGATGGCGCGGATTTTTCCGTCGGGACCGATCCAGTACGTCATCCGCACGATTCCCAGAAACGATTTTCCCAGAAAACTCTTCATGCGCCGCGCGCCGTATGGTTCGATTACTTCGAACTTGGTGTCGGCCAGCAGCGGGAAAGTCAATTTGTGCTTCACCTTGAATTTTTTCTGCGCTTCGACGGAATCGCCGCTGCAGCCGACGATCGCGGTGTTCAGTTCATCGAATTGCTTGAGGGCGTCACGAAACTCGGACGCTTCGTTGATTCAACCCGGAGTATTCGCTTTCGGATAAAAATAAAGGATCACGTTTTTGTCGCGATAATCCCGCAGCGAAACGGTCGCGCCACTGTCGTCCGTCACTTGAAAGTGCGGAGCCTTGTCGCCTACTTTGAGCATCTCGATTCTCCCAGCCGGGTGCGAGCGAATTCTCCGACCGTGCGCGCTGCAGCATTTCGCTTACGATTTACTCGATGGCGTGGTGGCCGACGCAGCGTCGTCGGGCTCGTCTGCCGGCTCGCTGCCGCGCAGCGCAGTCAGCACCTCGGCTGCGTGCCCTCGGGGGACCACGCCATTCCAAATCTTCACGATCTTGCCGTCCGGCCCGATCCAGAAAGTGGTCCGCACGATTCCCATGAAGGTCTTGCCCAAAAAGCTTTTCATGCGCCGCGCGCCGTACGCTTCGATCACTTCGAATTCCGTGTCCGCCAGCAGCGGGAAATTCAGGTTCAGTTTCTTGCTGAATTTCGATTGCGCCTCCACGACGTCCGCGCTCACTCCGGCGATCTCCGCGTTCTGCGCCTGGAAATCCGCGAACATGTTGCGGAAGCCGTTCGCCTCGTGAATGCAACCCGGCGTGTTCGCTTTCGGGTAAAAATACAAAATCAGATTTTTGCCGCGATAGTCGGCGAGCGATACTTTTCGCCCGTCGTCCGCCAGCACTTCAAAATGCGGTGCCTGATCGCCTTCCTTCAACACGACGTTTCTCCTTCTGCCCCTCAACACGTTGCTAAATCAAGCTGCCTCGGCACACGCGCCGCCGCTACGCCTCCGCCAGCACGCGCTTCAGAATTTCGTTGACGATCTGCGGGTTGGCCTGCCCGCGCGTTTCCTTCATCACCTGGCCCACGAAAAATTTGAATACGCCGTCGCTTCCTGCGCGGTACTTGGCCAGGTTGTCCGGGCTCTTCGCCACTACCGCGCGCGCAATCTTTTCAATCGCGCCAGTATCGGAGATCTGCGCCATGCCTTCGGACGCGATAATTTCCGCAGCTTTCTTCCCGGTATCGAACATCGTGGCGAACACTTTCTTGCCGCTGGCTGCGGTAATTTCTCCGCGCTCCACGATCGCGAGCAATTCCGCAAGCGCCGCCGGCGCCACCGGACAATCCGAGATTTCCTTGCCGGCATCCTTCAATCGCCGCAGCAATTCCACCGAAATCCAGCTCGCGGCCGCACGCGCCGGAGCGCCCGCGCTCGCGACGGCTTCGAAATAATCGGCCAGAGCGCGCGTGGCCGTCAGCACGCCCGCATCGTACGCGGCAATACCATACTCGCTCAGCAAACGCGTCCGCTTGGCGTCAGGCAATTCCGGCATGGCCGCCCGGACCTGCGCCACGAGCGCCGCCGAAGCTGTCAGCGGCAGCAAATCCGGATCGGGAAAATAGCGATAGTCGTGCGCGAATTCCTTCGAGCGCATCGCCTCGGTGCGTCCCGCCGTCACATTCCACAACCGCGTCTCTTGCGTCACAGTGCCCCCGGCCTCAAGCACGCCGATTTGCCGCTCGATTTCGTATTCCAGCGCATGCGCCAGATAGCGGAACGAATTCAGGTTCTTGGCTTCCACTTTCGTTCCGAATTTCGGCGCGCCGCGCACGCGCACGCTCACGTTAGCGTCACAGCGCAGCGAGCCTTCTTCCATGTTGCAGTCGCTCACTTCCGTGTACTCCAGCACCTGCTTTAACGTCGTCAAATATGAATACGCTTCAGCGGGCGTGCGAATATCAGGCTCGGAAACAATTTCGATCAGCGGGGTGCCGCAGCGGTTGTAATCAATGTAGCTCCAGCGGTCGGAATCCGCGAAGCCTTCGTGCAGATTTTTGGCCGCGTCTTCCTCCATGTGCACGCGCGTGATGCCGATGCGCTGGGCCGTACCCTCGGCTTCAATTGCGAGCGAACCCGCCAGCGCCAGCGGCAGCTCGTACTGCGAAATTTGATAGCCCTTCGGCAGGTCGGGATAGAAATAATTCTTGCGCGCGAAGACGGAGCGCTCCTGAATCTTGCATTCCAGCGCCAGCGCCGCGCGAATCGCCAGCTCACGCGCTCGGCGATTCAGCACCGGCAACGCGCCCGGCAATCCCAAACATACCGGGCAAGTATTGGAGTTCGGCGCATCGCCAAAACGCGTCGCGCAGCCGCAGAACGCTTTCGTGCGCGTCTTCAGCTGCGCGTGCACCTCCAGCCCGATCACAGCTTCGTACTTCGCCATAATCTCGGGTGTAACGCGATTTGCTTCCTGAGTATCTCGGGTCATGTTGTAAGGCGCATAACGCAGCGCTAGGCCGCTGCGAACCCAGAATTATAGCATCCGTCACAATTGTTGGGGTCCTTCTGGGGAAAAACCTGTTTTCAGACCGGAGGCGTAGCCGAGCGGGACGCGACCCGCCGCGCCAGTTCCTTCAACGAATCCTCAATCAGCCCATCGTGAAACGGCCGTATGACGCGCCAATAATTCCGCCCCTGCCAACCCGCGAAATTGGCCAGGGTCACGTTAAAAACTTTCGTACCTCGCGGTATTTCCTCCAGCACCCAGCACATCAGCGCCGACGTCAAACGATTTTTCACACCCATCCCGGCTTCGTGCGGCGGATCGACCCATTTGATCGCAAAAAAGCCATAGTGTCGTCCGGCTTCCAGAGGTTGCGGCGGGTGCGAGACCATGTCGCGGTCCCAGCCGAAAAGTTTCCCGATTGCTAATCGCAAGCCAAACAACAATTTCCAACGCCGTGCCGGAAGCAGCAGCCCCTGACCGCTCAACTCCGGGAAAATCCGCTCGGGCGTCGCGAGAATTTCCATCGCATGAATATTCACGACGGAAAACTCCGGCGCTCGCCGCGCGGTCCAGCTTTCGCGATGCCCTACCAGAAAATCCGATTCAGAAACCCTCAATTACCCCTCGTCATCAGATGATCGTCGTCTCAATTATCCCCGTGGCTTCCTGCAGTGGGAATTTGAATTTTGAATCCCGCCATGAAGTTCAAGCGCAACGACGGAAAGCCGAACGCCTCTTCGTATCTCTGATTCAGAAAATTGTTCAGCCTCCCATAGATTTCGATGCCCTTGGGCAGCTGGTAGGCGAAGCCCGCGTTCATCAGTTCGTATCCGTGATTGCGGAAGAGGCAAGTAAGCCCCAGTTCGCAAGCAAAAGTCCCATCGTTCGGCTCGACGTCGAGCACCGCGCCGCGAATCGTTCCGTTCATGTTGAGCATCAACCGCTTCTTGGTCCAGGTCGCGTTGAATCCAGCAGCGTTGCGCGGGCGGCGAAGCAGTGGTTCTCCGACGGTGAAAGGCTGCGCGGGTTCCGCAAATCCGTCCAGCGCCAGAATCGCGGTATTCATCCAAGTGTATGTACCTGAAAATTCGAACGAGCGAAAGGGATGGATGCGAATGGTTGTTTCCACGCCCCAGGCTCGGGACTTCCCGATGTTCTCCGAATCAAAGTTGGAGGGAAGGTCGCCGACCGACACAATCTGATCCTTGAATTTGTTATAGAAGTAGGTGACGTCCAGGATCGCGCGGTCGTGCGCCATGCGTTGCTCGATGCCCGCGTCGTAGCTCGTGCTTTGCTCGGGCTTCAGCGCCGGATTATTCGTAAACGCGAGTTCGAATCCGTCCGGCGCGCGGAAGCCGGTTCCAAAACTGGCGTGCAGGCGGGTTCCGCCGAAAAAGCCGTCGCCGTCTCCCTGCCGCGCCACATAGGCGGCGGAAATCCGCGGCGTAACCTTGGCGAGGGTATTGGCGGGAATCCCGGGCTGGCCGGTGTCGCTGTTGACCGGAACGGAATCGGTTTGCAGGTCGTCCACGCGCACTCCCACGTTGATGAACCAACGATCGGAGGGATTCCAGCGGTTTTCCGCGAAGAACGCATAGCTATTGCGCCCCAGCAGAAACGGCAAGTCGCTGGTCCCTTCCACAAAGAGATTCTTGAACTGGTCTCGGTCGTATTCGAATCCCGCTACGAGCGTGTCCTGGGAAGAAACCGCGACCTCGCTCCTGCTATTGGCCACCACGCGCAGATTGTTGGTGAACGAGTTTCCGTCCGTAGGCGAAAAGAAAGTGATGCGGTCCGTGGAGACGCTCACCGTGGTGACCTGCTGGAAGCGCGAAGAGAATTGTTCGACTTCCTGCGCCTGGTAGCCGAAAAGATTCTGGTTCTGGTGAGTGGCGGGGTCGCGCCCGGGAAATAATCCTTCCGGGTCAGAGCCCCAGGGGCCCGGGAGCCCAACTACTCCGTTGTAGCCCAAGAAATTCACGTTGAATTTGCGGCGCGGCGAGCGCGAATAGCCCAGGCTCACCGTGGAGTTCTGGTTGCGGTAACCGTCGTTCCGAATTTGCCCTCTGGTTTGCAAACGCGACAGGCTGTACGCCCAGCTGAATCCCTTGTTCAGTCCCGCTCCGGTAGTAGCCACCCGCCAGGTGTACAAGCTGCCGGCTTCGCCCAAAAAGGAAAAATGCGGCGGGCCATCTCCGTGAATCGTCTCGATATTAATTACGCCCGAGACAGCGTTCGATCCGTACAGCGCGCTCTCCGGACCGCGTATCACTTCGATTTGCTCGACCCCTTCAGCGGGCAGCGGCGATAGATCGAACCCGCCGCCGAAATCGTTCAGTTCAATTCCGTCAATCATCACCAGGTTGTAGTTCGAATTTCCGCCGCGAATGAACGCGCTGGTAACCGTTCCGCGGCCTCCGGACTGATTGATTTCGACACCGGGCAGGCCTCGCAGCACGTCCGCAGCAACCTGCGCGCCGCGGTCGTCAATTTCCTCCGCGGTCACGACGCTGACGGAAGATGCGATCGTTGACGTCAGCGCGCCGCCCGGCGCAACGGAGACGACGACGCGATCCTGTAGCGCGCTCAGTTTTAAATGGAGATCCACGACTCGCTTTTCGTCACCCTGCAAATTAATTTCCACAGGATACTGGTCAAAATTCGCAGAGGTACTGACGATCTGATACGTCCCGGCCAGCAAACCCTCAAATTGGAATTTGCCCTCCGAGTTTGTTTCCCGTTCTTCCAGTTGCGCCATCGCGTGGAGAAGGGTCACTCGCGCGCCCGCCACCACGCGGCCGTCGGGATCAAAAACAGTCCCGGCAATCGATGCCGCCTTTTGATCGTGTGGGGCGCTGCTGGCTGGCGCTGAAGTATTGGAAGTCTGTGCTGGGGTGGCGATCGCAAAAACCAGGAAGAGCGAAGCTAAAGGCAGAATAATCGTGCGTAGTCTCATTTTTCCTCCTCTCCCTCTCGCGCGGGAGTTGAAGGTTGTCCAAATGACGCGCGGCGCCGCCTCAGGCGCCTCTGCATCCGGATTGAGACTCCGCCGGTCTCCTGGCTTGGCGGCTTGCCGCGATTTCATCGCGATACACGAAGATGAAATCCCGGCATCAGCGCGGCCTTCCCATCTTCCACTCCGAATCGCCGGTCTTGATGCGATTCTTCGCTTCAGACAGTGGTGCGCGCTGAAAAATTCCGCCTTACAGTCGCGCGGCGGCGACGGTTTTTCACCGTCTTCCCGTGCGCGGAGTCTCTGGTGATTGTGGACGACGTCCCGAACTTCCCAAGAACGCCGCTGGTTGCCGGCTGTCTAGTGGCTCCCGCGCAAGATCACGCGCGGACGCCCGCTCGAACGCTTCTCGACTTCGAGTGGCGCTTCGAACACCTCTTCCAGCACTTCCTGCTGATACACTTCCCCGGGTTCTCCGATGCGCAGGCACTTGCCCTTGTGCAGCAAAGCGATGCGGTCGGAAAATTCCGCGGCCAAATTCAATTCGTGCGTCACCACCACCACGGTGTAGCGATTTTCATCGGCCAAGCGGCGCAAGCGACGCAGCAATTCCACTTTGCCGCCGATATCCAGATGTTGCGTAGGCTCATCGAGCAGCAGCAGGGAAGGCTGCTGCGCCAGCGCCCGCGCCAGAATCACGCGCTGTTTTTCGCCGCCGGAAAGCTGCTCCATCCAACGGTCGCGCAACGCGTCGGCGCCCACCTGCGCCAGCGCGTTTCCCGCCAGCAAGCAATCTTCGTCGGATTCGAACCGCAATCTTTTGCCATAGGGGTAGCGTCCCTGCAGCACGTATTCCCAGACGCGCAGCGGAAAAAGCAGCTCGCTTTCCTGCGATACCAGCGCGATCTGCTGCGCGCGCGTGCGCAGGTCCAGCTCGCTCACTTCGGTGCCATCCACTTCCACGCGCCCGGACAATGGCTTGATCAATCCCGCCAGCAATTTCAGCAGCGTGGATTTTCCGCTGGCGTTCGGCCCCAGGATCGCCACCAGCTCGCGCTGCTGCGCTTCGAAGCTCACCGGCCCCAGCGTGAATTTCGGCGCCGAGCGGTCGGTCGCCGAATAAGCGTAACTGGCCTGCTCCACTTTCAGGCGCACGCGCTTCGGAGGCGCGAGCGGGATCGGCTGGTGCGTCATCGCGGCTCCGTTTTCCGCGCCGGCGTTCATCGAATTCTCCTGCGCATCAGGTAAATAAATACGGGCGCGCCGGCCAGCGCCGTCATCGCGCCCACCGGCAATTCCGTGGGCGCGACGATCGTGCGCCCCAGCGTATCGGCGAGCACGATCACAATCGCGCCGCCAATCGCGGACGTCGGAATCAGCAGCCGGTAATCCGTGCCGAAAAGCATGCGCATCACGTGCGGCACCAGCAGGCCCACGTATCCAATGGTGCCGCTCACCGAAACCGCGAGGCCAGTCAGCACCGACGCGGCCACATACACCACCAATTTTACGCGCGTCACGTTCACGCCCAGATGCCCCGCTTCCTGCTCGCCGGTAAGAATCAGATTCAGGTCGGAGGATGTGGTGTACATCGCTCCCGCCGCCACCACGAAAACAAAATACAGAAAACCGAACCAGCCCAGCACATTCTGGGTTGGCGCAGGCGCCGTCAAGTCGCCCATCAGCCAGAACGTCATGCTGCGCAGCCCCGGTCCGTTTACCAGGGTCAGCAGAAAAATAATGATCGCCGAAAGGAATGACGCCGCTATGATCCCCGCCAGCAGCAGCGTCGCGCTGTCCAGCTGCCCACCGCGCCTGCCCAGAAAATAAACCGCCGCGATGGTCGCCGCGGCTCCGACGAACGCCGCCAATTGAATTGCGCCCACGGTGTGCGGAGCAATGATCAGGCTCAGCATTGCGCCCAGTGCTGCGCCGCTGGAAACTCCCAGCACATACGGATCGGCGAGCGGATTGCGCAGCAGCGCCTGAAATCCGGCTCCGGACGTGGAGAGCGCCGCGCCCACCAAGATCCCCAGAGCGATGCGCGGCAGGCGCAATCCGAAAATCACTTGGCTGAATTCCGAAGTGTCTCCGCGTCCAATCGCGCCGTTAAATAAGGTAATCACGATGTCTCGCATGCTGATGGGATAAGCGCCCACTCGCAGCGAAATCACCACCGTGACAAAGAGAACCGTCGCCAATAGCCCGCAGATCGAAAGAATCCGTCTCGGCGTCAGCGGGCGCATCTGGAAGCCTCATTGCTTAATCGTTCCACAGCAAATTGCGAAAGCGTGTGCGCGTTTGCGGTTGTAGGGGCGGGTCCTAGGCCCGCCCCTACGGTCCGCTGTGAGAAATGAGGGGCGGGTAACGCTGCGGACGTGCTGAATACATCCGGATGCAATTCGTGCGCGAGCGATTCGATCGCGTCCACCAGCCCAGGTGAAGGCCGCGTGAATTCGTCACTGGCCATCACCACGTGTCCCAGTTTCACCGCGCGCAACTCGCTCCATGTCGGTCGATTGCGCAGAGTGTCAACGTGTTCGTGCGTTTCTGCCTCCAAATGGTCCGGCGTTAGCACGATGTAGTCCGGCTGCAAGCGCACTACTTCTTCCATACTCACCTGCGGCCAATTCTGACTGGCCGCAATAATGGATTCCGCGCCCGCCCAGCGCAGCGCATCCGCGATAAAAGTATTTTGCCCGATCGAAATCAGCGGATCTTCCCACACGACAAATAGCACGTGCGCCAAGGGCCGGTCTTGCAACGCCTCGTGCAGCGCGTCGAGACGCTGCTGCAATACCGCCACCAGCTTCGCGCCTTGCTCGCTTGCGCCCAGCAAGTCCGCTATCGTCGCGGTGGAACCCAGCATTCCGGCGATGGTGTGCGGATCGCTGGTATAAACCGGCACGCCGATCTTCAGCAGCGCGTCCGCCGTTTCGGCCCGGTTGATGGACGTGGTCGCCAGCACCAGATCAGGATGCAACGCCACAATAGCTTCCAGGCTCGGCTCCTGCGCCGAGCCGACGTGCGGTTTTTCCTTCGCCGCCGGCGGAATGTCGCAATACGTCGTGTCGCCCGCGAGCTTGCCGTCCAGGCCGAGCGCGTAAATTGTTTCCGTCAGGTTGGGCGCCAAGGTCACCACGCGCTGCACGTTCAGTGGAATCGCCATGTGCCGGCCCGTTTCGTCCGTCACTTGCTTTACGGCGCGCTTGTTTGCCGCCGTTTGCGCCGCGGGATCCGTCGCCGTGGCCGCGCTTTGCTGCGAGCGCACGTCGGCGGCGCCGGCATTGCGCACGCCGCACGCGAACACACCACATGCCAACGTCAACGCGCTGGCAAAAAAACGTCGTTTTGCTCGACTCACCGCCAAAATATTCCTCCGCGCAATAAAAAAGCCTCGCGAATAGAGCGAGGCGTCTCGCCACACTCTCTCGCGCGGAGAGTGTCAGCTTCGACCAGTTCGGGTAGGTTCCCTGACTTTCAACCTATCACCCGTGCGCCCGCAAAAAAAGAAAAGCGCACTTCAGTGATGGCCGATTACAGTGGCGGGACCGTGGCCGATTTTCACGGCCTTCCCTAAAAATTGAAATCCATCCAGCCCAATTTCAATTCTTACCTGCGCGCGCGATGGTCGCGCTCGCAAGGCTACCCCGAGCCAGCTAAGTTGTCCTCGGCGAGTGTATGCGCCCGCGCTTTTGGTGTCAATCCGATCGCTGTTCGCGATCGCTGTTCGCGCGCCAGGGCCGGTTTTGTGTGCTGTCGTGATTTCTATTGGGAATAGCTGCGAAAGACGATCAGCCGCACGACGAACACTGCAACATCGGCGTACGAGTGTTTAGCGGTTCTTCCACTTCGGCGCGCGTTTTTCCACCAGCGCGCGCAGACCTTCCTGCGAATCTTCCAGGTCGGCCAGCTCGTTCAGGAAAACTTTCATCGAATTGCGCACGCTCTCGCGCAGCGGCAATCCCAGGCTGCCCAGAATTGCTTTCTTGGCCATGGTCAGCACCGGACCGGACTGCGCCGTTACCCGCCCGATAATCTCGTCCACCTTCTCCACCAGCTTGTCTTCCGCCACCACGAAATTCACCAGCCCCACTTCGCGCGCGCGCTCCGCGGTCATCGCTTCACCGGTTAGCACGAGCTCCATCGCCATCTTCGGGCCCAGAATGTAAGGCAGTACCGCGGCTGCCAGTGGAGGAAACGCGCCCAATTTAATTTCCGGCTGCGCAAAACGCGCATTGGGTGTCGCGATCACCAGGTCGCCCAGCGCCGCCAACTCCGCGCCGCCGCCGTATGCGGGGCCATTCACCACCACGATCACCGGTTTCGACGTGTCCATCATCGCCGCAAACGCGCTGTGAAATGCGTCCAGCAACTGGAAAACGCGCCGCTGTGTATATTCCCCCAGCTCGATTCCGCCGGAAAAAGTCTTGCCCGCGGAATCCAGCAGCACCATTTTCACTTCCCGCTTCTCGCTGACGGAATTGATGCCCGCCGCGATTTCCATCAGCATGCGCTCGTTCAGCAGATTCTGGTCGGGGCGATCCAGGCGCAGATGGGCCACCTCGCCTTCCACGTGGAATTTCACAAACTGAAATTCTTCGATCAGGGGCACGCGCGTCGCCAGCGTGCCGAGCATTTCCGGCGTGCGCGCATCCGCTCCCCGCCCCCCGCGCGCTTCCCTGGTCATCGGCATTGTCTTGGTCCTCGGTCTTTCTGCAGCTCTGTCTGCGGTGGATAGCGATTCTAGGGTGAATCTATGCCCCCGGTGGCGCTATGCCGGCGGCCTTCATCCACACACGCGCGCGCTCGGCCAGCACGTGGCCATAGCCGCCTGCCAGTACAAATCTCACGAAGCTTGCGTAGAACAGGAATCCCATTTTTCGTTTCTCTCACTCATTTGCAGGAGTCCGTTGCCAAGACCTAAAATCCAAATGCCGGCCAATCGCGAAGCAATCCTGCGGCACACGGTCAGCTCTATCAGCCTAGACTATCTTGCCACCCGCCGCCACGCCGGACACGATTGCCTGCGTACAATCCGCCACGTCCCTGGTGCACAGTTGCGACCTGTACGAACGTACAGGCGTTCTGTGTTACGTTTTTCGTATGGAATTGATCCTCGCATCCTCTTCGCCGCGCCGCGCGGACGTGCTGCGCAATGCGGGATTCGTGTTTCGGGTCCGGCCCGCGGACGTTGACGAAACTCGCCTGCCGCAGGAAGCCGCCGAGGACTATGTCCGCCGTGTAGCGCAAGCCAAAGCGCACGCCGTGTCCGAACAAGCGCGCGCGGCAGGCGAACGCGCCATCGTGATTGCGGCGGACACAATCGTTCTCGCGCAAGGCCAAATTCTCGGCAAACCCAAAGACGCCGAAGATGCTCGCCGCATGCTGCGGCTATTCAGCGGCAAAACGCACGAAGTTCTGACGGCGCTCTGCGTGATCAACATTCCCGCCGCGAAGGAATCTCTGCATGTGGAAAAAACGCGCGTGGAATTCCTGAAAATGTCGGATGAGGAAATCGAAGACTACATTCAGACCGGCGAACCGTTCGATAAAGCCGGAGCGTACGGCATTCAGGGTATCGCCGGAACATTCGCCACGCGCATCGAGGGCTGCTATTTCAACGTGCTGGGCTTGCCGCTCTCGCGCCTCTGGACCACGCTGCAAGCACTCGGCTGGAAAGAAGCCGGCTCAACGTAGCTAGCGCGGGCCAAAAAGAAAACGGCGACCACTCGGCCGCCGTCAGAATATCTCTAGCTCCAAATTTCGCGCCGTACGACTTAAGCCGCTACTTCTTCTCTTCAGTTGCTGCGGGCGTCGGCGGTACAGTGGGCGCCGCGGCCGGAGGATTCGCCGGCGGGTTCGCGCTGGGCGAGCTCGGATGCGGCGCATTCATGCCATCCTTGAAGTTGCGGATGCCTTCGCCCAGTCCGCGCATCACTTCGGGAATCTTCTTGCCCCCGAAGAGCAGCACGATCACCGCGAGAATAATAATCAAATGAAACGGGCTTAATGCTTCCATAAATCACCTGCCTTCCAGACTTCTCTGGATACCAAATCGCAGCACACGACCGCGCGGCTGCTTCCGATTCGCCACTCTGGCCCCAATCCTTCAAAGTATAACACGCTCGTCCCCCGCCCGCCGCGTAACCTGCTCGCGGTCAAGGTGCTCGAGCAGCGGGATGGCGTATTTGCGCGTGATACCCGTAAGTTCCTTAAATACAGTGATAGGCAGCCGCGAGCCGCGTTCCTCGCGGTATTTTGCGACCGTCTCCCGGAGGCGCAACAGCGTGTTGCGGTGAAATACCAGGTCACTGGAAATCTTCACCAGCACTTTTTCGCGCAGCAGAATCTGCAGAATTTTCTGCGCGCGCGCCGCGTCCACCGGCAGCTTCGCCAGCACGCTGGCAAACCCCGGCACAGTCAATCCCGCCCTCTCGAATTCGCGCTCGATCAATTCCTTCGCGCGCGTTTCTTCGGTTGAAAGCGTGATTTCGCGCCCGGCCTGGCTTACCAGATCGCCAGCCGTCACCAGCGCTCGCGCCGCCATCAGGTCACCTAGCGCCGCGTCAAAAATTTCCACCCGCGCTCGCCCCGCCCGCGCGCGCAATTCTTGTTTCGGAATTCCCGCGAGCAGGGGATTCGTGCGATGAAAAGCCTCGACCGCCTTGCGAATCGCCGCGGCGCAATCGCTGACCGCCTGTGCCGGCGCCACCACGATTGGCGCGCTCCCCATGATCCTTACGCGTTTCGCGGCCGCCAATTTTTCGGCCGTCGCGCGCGTCTCCGATTCGATCCACCCCGACCGCGCCACAATCTCCGGTAGCGTCAGCCCGCGCGGCGCCGCTTCCGCCAGTGCGCCGAGAATTTCTTCGCGTTTGCCGTGTTCCAGCACCCCCAGAAACCGCGCAACCGCCGCGTCCCTGCTTTTGTGCCGCGGCGCGCGCGCGTCCAGCACGGCGCCGCCGCCAATCGTCACCACCGGCGAAAACCGCCGCAGGATAAAGCGGTCTCGCGAAAGCAGCAGCAAGGGTTTATCCAGCCGCAATTGCGCGAACGCCGATCCGCCCGCCGCGAGTTCGCCGCTGTCACTCAGCAGAATCACTTCCGCGATCGCTTCCGCCGTACCCTGATGAAAATGCACACGCGCGCGATTTTTCAGCGTCGGTGCGGAACCGAGCAGCGTGACGCGCGCGTCCACTCGCTGCGTTGCTTCGAATACACAGGCCGGCGCCAGCACCATCCCGCGCGTGATTTCCTCGTGCTCGATTCCCGCCAGGTTCACCGCCGTGCGTTGCCCCGCGACGGCGCGTTCGATCTGCTTGCCACCGGAGTGCAGCCCGCGAACGCGCAATCGTTTCCGCGTCGGGTACAGCTCCACTTCGTCGTCCACCTTCACCGCGCCGGAAATCAGCGTCCCGGTTACCACCGTGCCAAATCCCTTCATTGCAAACGAGCGGTCAATCGGCAAACGAAAATGTTGCGTCGCATCTTTCGCCGCCACCGCTTGTGCCCCGCGTCGCAGCACGGCCTTCAGCTCGTCCAGCCCCGCGCCGCTGCGCGCGCTCACGGGTACAATCGGCGCGCCTTCCAAAAACGATCCGCGCACGAATTCTTCGATCTCCAGACGCACCAACCCCAGCGAGTCGGAATCAACCAGCTCGGATTTCGTGATGGCGACAATTCCGCGCGGAATTCCCAGCAAGCGGCAAATTTCGAAATGCTCGCGTGTCTGCGGCTTGATCCCCTCGTCCGCCGCGATCACCAGCAGCACCAAGTCAATGCCGCCGGCTCCCGCCAGCATGTTGCGCACGAAGCGCTCATGCCCTGGCACATCCACTAGTCCCAGCCTCACTCCGTCGAGGTCCAGGAACGCAAATCCCAAATCCAGCGTGATGCCCCGGCGCTTTTCTTCTTCGAGCCGGTCCGGATTTGTGCCGGTGAGGGCCTCTACGAGCGAAGATTTGCCGTGGTCAATGTGCCCGGCGGTCCCGACGATAACGTGTTTGAGGGCTTGCATGGCGAACGCGCGAACGCAGTCATGCTAGCAGGAAACAACGAGCGGTCAAATCACATGTCAAGCCAGCCTGTCGGCCCAATCGCGCGGGTGTTCGTTTTCGTCACGGCCCGTTTCGGAATCGCTCACCACGTCTGTCGAAAGCATCCCGCGTGCTGCTATAAGTCATTTCCCAACATAGAGATGGCGAACATCACCCGCGGGACAGACACGTGCATATCTATCCAACGCACGAGGAGGATACCTTCATGGCCACGCTCTGGCAGGACGTCCGTTACGCCTTCAGGATGCTCGGGAAATCGCCGATGCTGACTATAATCGTGCTCCTCACGCTCGCGTTGGGTATTGGCGCCAACACCGCAATCTTCGGCATCGTGAATGGCCTTGTGCTGCGGCCTCTGCCGGTAAAAACCCCCGAGCAGATCATGGTGCTGGCCGCGCAGGTGCAGGGCGACACTCTGGGAATCTTCACTCTTTCCTACCCCCAACTCGTTGATCTTCGCAAACAGGCCGATGCGTTTTCCGATGTGTTTGCTTTTCAAGTCAATCTCGGAGGGCTCAGCTACGCAGGCAAAGCAAATCAATTCGTGTATGGCTATGTGACCGGAAATTACTTCTCGAGCCTGGGCGTGCAGCCGGCGCTGGGGCGACTGTTTCTCTCGTCGGAATGTGAAGCAGGCGGCAAGGATCCCTACATCGTGCTGGGTTATGACTTCTGGCAAAAGCGTTTTGGCGGCGATGCCGGTGTTGTGGGAAAGCAGGCTTTGATTGACGGCCAAGAGGCTACAATTATTGGCGTGGCACCGAAGGGATTTCAAGGCACAAACTTCGCTCTGAATTTGGACGGCTACGTCCCGTTGAACATGATGCCGGCGCAGGACGCAGCCACGTTCTGGAGCGACCGCAGCGGCCGCTCGCTGTCCGTGTTGGCGAGGCTGAAACCCGACGTGACTCTGAAACAAGCGCAAAGTTCGATGAACGTGGTGACGGCGCGGCTGGCGGAGCAATACCCTGCAACGGACAAGGGAATATCGGTTCACATCATTCCGGAAAGACTGGCGCGGCCGCAGCCGTTTCCGAACAATATCGTTCCCTTCATCGCCGGCGTATTTCTAACGCTGGCAGCGCTGGTGCTTCTACTGGCCTGCATGAACGTGGCGAATATTCTGCTGGTGCGCGCGACCATGCGCCAGCGCGAAATGGCCATCCGCGCGGCCATGGGCGCGAATCGCTGGCGGCTGATTCGCCAAATGCTCACAGAGAGTATTATGCTTTCACTCTTCGGCGGGATTGCTGGACTGACCCTGGGAGTGTGGGCCAGCGGGGCGGTTGGCTCGATCCTCCCAGCTGGACGACTTCCCATTCGGGTGGATTTCGGTTTTGATTGGCGCGTATTTGCATACGCACTGGCAGTTGCTCTCTTCACCGGCGCGATCGTCGGCCTGTGGCCGGCTTTGCGCGCGGGGCGAGCGGACGTGAATACCGTGCTGCAAAGCGGCGGCAGAAGCGATACAGCGGGCGTGAGCCGCCACCGTCTGCGCAGCGTCTTGGTGGTGGCGCAGGTAGCGGGCTCGCTGGTGCTTTTGATCGTTGCTGGTCTATTCGTGCGCAGCCTCATGAGCGCGCAACATGCGTACCTGGGATTTGAAGCCGACCGCGTCCTGAATCTGACCCTGGACCCGCGCGAAGTAGGCTACGACGACACCCGCACCAAGACGTTCTATCACGACCTCGAAGCCAGGGTCCGCGCCCTGCCCGGAGTGCAATCGGCGAGCCTGGCGTACAGCGTGCCCATGGGACCCGTGCAAGACGGCAGCTTGGTTTACATCGAAGGTCAACCACCCACTCCCGGCCAGCCGCCTCCTGTGGTGATCTATAACCATGTGGACGAACCTTATTTCGACACGATGCGAGTTCCGTTGCTGCGTGGGCGCGTGTTCCGCGAAAACGACAACGACAAGGCGCCGCTCGTCGCCATCGTGAACCAGACCATGGCGCAGCAATTCTGGCCTAACCAGGACCCCATCGGGAAACGTTTCAGTCTGAAGAGCGCGACGGGACCTTTTGTCGAGATCGTGGGCTTGGCGGCCGACGGGAAATACATATTCATTGGCTGGGACAAAAAACCATATTTCTTCGTTCCGCTCGCGCAGAATTTCTCCGTGTTCCGGACCTTACAGGTTCGCTCCTCGCTGCCGCCGGAGAGCATGATCGCGCAGATGCAGAACGAAGTTCGCGCACTCGATCCCAACATGCCGGTATCGGACGTTCAAACGATGAGGCAGTCGCTCGCGAGCGGGAATGGATTTTTCATTTTCCAAATCGGCGCGATCCTGGCCGCGGCCATGGGTTTTCTTGGACTCACGCTGGCAGTGGTGGGCGTCTATGGAGTGGTTTCATTCGCCGCCAGCCAGCGTACCCATGAGATTGGCATCCGTATGGCGCTCGGCGCGGGTCGCCGGGATATCCTGCGTCTGGTTTTGCAGCAAGGATTGCTGCTGGTGATAGCGGGCGTATTTTCCGGCGCCGTGCTGGCATGGGCGCTGACGCGCTCGATGGCCACAATTCTGGTGGGAGTGAGCCCCACCGATGCGCTCACGTACGTGACGGCGACGCTGGTGCTTGCGGCGATCGGCTTCTGGGCTTGCTACGCGCCCGCACGCCGCGCCATGCAACTCGACCCCATGGTCGCGCTGCGCTACGAATAGCGCCGCGCCGCCTATAACCCAGGAAGCCTCGCCAGCAAGCAAACGTGCGGTAGGCGGCCAGCATCAAACCCTGCTGAACACTTCTGGGTGATGGCGCGATTGGAAGCAACACCTTGCTGCTGTGCGTCTGCGATTCCAGAGGGATGCCTCAGGATCTCAAATCGCTGCCGATGTGCGCGGCTTCGACAAACAACTTGAGCGCATCCGTGATTCCAAGCTATCGTCTTACGCTGCTAATTATCTTTTGACTGCCAAGGACAACTCATGCGACGACTGATCGGCATTGTGCTTCCGATTCTCTTGCTTCTCCCGGCTCTGACCACGGCGCAATCGGCGTTGCCGCAGACTCCCGTGCGCGCGGTGATTGATGATTACTTTGGCACCAAAGTAGCGGATCCGTATCGCTGGCTGGAGAACACTTCGGACCCGGAAGTCATCGCCTGGATGAAAGCGCAGAACGATTACACGCGCGCCGTGCTCGCGCGCATTCCCGGTCGCGATGATTTGCTCACCCGCATCAAGGCGCTCGACAACGCCGGCAACGTGGTTTCCGCGCTGCAGGTCTGGGGCGGCCATTATTTTTATTACAAGACCGAGCCCGGTTCGGACAATCGCAAGCTCTTCGTGCGCGACACTCTCAGCGCGCCCGAACGCCTGCTGGTCGATCCCGAAAAGATGACCACCGCCGACGGCAAGCACTACTCCATTGATTATTTCCAGCCCTCCCTCGATGGCGTTTACGTTGCTTATGGAATTTCGCTGGGCGGCTCGGAAGAAAGCGTCCTGCACGTCTTGCAGAGCGCCACAGGCAAGGTATTGCCCGATAGCATTGATCGCGCCGAGTTTGCTTCTCCCAGCTGGCTGCCCGACGGCAAATCCTTCTTCTACACCCGCGCGCAGAAGCTCGCTTCCGGCGCGCCACCCACCGCAAAATATCAGAAGCTGAAAGTGTATCGTCACACGCTGGGAGGCGATCCGGAGGCCGAGCCTTTAGTATTTGGCTTCGGCGCAAATCCCGCCGTGAGCGTGGACGAAAATGATTTTTCGAACCTGCTGTTTTCACCGGGTGCCCCGGGCTTTATGATTGGTCTGGTCATCCACGGCGTGAAACGCGAGTTTGACATTTATGCCGTGCCGTTCGACGCCAATACTGGCGCGAAGACTGCCTGGAAGAAAATCGCGGACCAGAGCGATGAAGTCACCGGCCTCGATGTACACGCCGACGAAATTTATCTGCTTTCCCACAAGAACGCCTCGCGCTTCAAGGTTTTGCGCACGAGCCTGAGCGCGCCAGACCTGGCGCATGCCGCGGTCGCGGTGCCGGCGAGCGAAGTGGTGATCACCAATATCACCGTTGCGGCGGACGCGCTCTACGTCCAGGATCTCGATGGCGGCATCGGCCGCTTGCGCCGCCTGCCGTACCGCAACGGAAGCATTCAGCCCATCAAGCTCCCGTTCGACGGCGCGATCCAATCGCTCGTCACCAATCCCACGGAATCCGGCGCCTGGCTGGAACTTACTTCCTGGACCAAATCACCTCTGTGGTATTCGCTGGACGCGAAAACCGACGAACTCAGCGACACCGCGCTGGTTCCGCCATCCCCGGTTGATTACTCCCAAATCGAATCCCAAGAAGTAAAAGCCAAGAGCGCCGACGGCACCATGGTTCCGCTTTCGATCATCCATAAGCGCGGCCTCGTTCTCGATGGCTCGCATCCCACATGGCTCACGGGCTACGGCGCCTATGGCATCAACTACGATCCCTACTTCGATCCCACAATTTTGGTCTTTCTGGAACGTGGCGGCGTTCGCGCCTTCGCGCACGTGCGCGGAGGCGGTGAGTACGGCGAAGACTGGCACCAGGCTGGGCAGAAGCTGACCAAGCAGCACACCATAGACGATTTTCTCGCCGGCGGCGAATACCTGATCGCACACAAATACACCTCCGCTGCTCACCTGGCAGGGGAGGGAACCAGCGCCGGAGGCATCACCATCGGCGGCGCGATCACCCAGCGTCCCGAGCTTTTCGGCGCCGCGCTCATTCGCGTCGGCGATTCGGATTCGCTACGTTCCGAAACCATGGCCAGCGGCCCGGCGAACATTCCGGAATTTGGCACGGTCACAGAAGCGGACGGATTCAAAGCGCTCTTCGGCATGGACGCATACCAGCACGTAAAACCCAGCACGCCCTATCCTGCGGTTCTGCTAACCACTGGCGTGAACGATCCGCGCGTCGCGCCCTGGCAGGCCGCGAAGATGACGGCGCGCTTGCAAGCTTCGACCAGCAGCGGCAAGCCCATCCTGCTGCGCGTGGATTACGACGCCGGCCACGGGATTGGCTCAACCAAATCCCAGCGCGACATCGAACTAGCCGACGAGGTCGCCTTCCTCTTCTGGCAATTAGGCGTCACCGGATACGCGCCAAGCCCTTCAGCGAAGTAGCTTGACGCATTTCGGTTTGAAGTGATCCGAACAGGAAGGTCGGCGTTCAGCGTTCGCAGTAGCGCTTTTCCTAGCGCCGGCGTCCCGCCGGCTCTTCGCAGTTGACGTTGTAGCGGCGGCCCTCAGGCGGGCGCGATTGATTTGCTACCGCCCATCCCGAACCGCAACCGCGCTCATTGTTTCGCGCTTCGATCTCTGAAATACACAATGACCAGAACGATCGCGGCGATAACATCAATCACGATTCCGCTCTGGTTATGATAATCGTACAAACCGTTCAAGACGAGCATCAGCGCGAAGAATTGCCAAAACGCGGGTGAACGTCTCCTGAACTGATCGAAAAAGGAACCTCGCTCGGTGGAATCATCTGCCCTTTCATCGTCTCATCGCAACGCCGCGTTGGCCGCACACTTCAATCGCTAAAACGGGCTCGCCGCCGTCGCTCCCTCGTCCCGCAATTGCGGCGCGGTCGTGGATCCCTGGAATTTCGGCTTGCCCAATTTCACGATCCAAATTCCGCTGTTGATGTCGTTGAAGAAGATCAATCCGTTGGCAGGCTGCGCGCCCCATGTGAACGGCAGATTGGCGCGATATCCATTCGGGTCGCCGGGGAAAAAGCTCGCGATTTCGCGGCCTTGCTCGTACAGATTGCCGCGCAATTCGCCGGAAATATCCACCGCGCGACCTCCGCCCGCGTAATCGCCCAGGTACAAAATATCGTTATCCGGCCACACGTTGTGCATCCCGCCTTCGGGCACTTCGTAATTGGCCACCTCGCGTGGGTGCTCGATATCCGTCACATCCATCACGTGCAAAATTCCGCGCACGGGAATGCGTTCCTTCGTGCCGATATCGAAATATCCGGGGAACACCTCATCGCCCACAAACACATAATTCTTGTAGCGGAATGCCGTGTGCGCCCCCGCCAGCCAGCCGTCTCCATACAATTCGTAATGATTAAATTTGTACTGCGCCACCAGCTTCGGGTTTTCCGGACTGCCACCCTTAATGCCGGCCCCAACGTCCAGAATCACCAAGCCGTCGCGCCAGTACGCCAGGTAAGCCAATCCATCTTTCACGTACAAATCATGCAGATAGCGGCCCGTGCTGATCATGCCCTCGCCCAGCGGCGAAGCGATCATTTGCTCCTGCGATTTTTCCGTTTGCCAGCGCGCCACCTCTTTCGGGTGTGCCGGGTCCGCAAAATCAATGACGCGCAGCGAGCCGGTGGCATCGTCCGTGATGTACGCGTAGTGGCTGTTGATGAACGCGCTGTGCACTCCTCCCGTCACCGTCTCGGTATATTCCGAAATCACTTTCAAGTGCGCCGGGTCCGAAGCGTCAAACAGCACGATTCCATTTTTGCGGTTCGACGCGCCCTCGCGCGTGAACACTCCCACTTTTTCGTCCGGCGTGGTGCTCACATCGTTGTAAAGCCGCGCATCCGCCTTCAAACTGTCCAGCGCCTTGGGATGCGCCGGATCGGAAACGTCGTAGGCGTACAGCCGGTCTCCCATCGTCGCGACGTAAAGATGATTGCCAACGACCCACTCTTCGGTCGTTTGGACTGCCTTGCCCTCGGCATTTTTCGTCGGGATGTGCGCCACTACGTCCAGGCCGCGCTGCACGTTGCGCGGCGCGACCACGATCGAAGCGTTCGCGGTGTGGCCGCCGATCGCTGCCGTCACTTCGTAGGTGCCGGGCAAATTCGCGACGAACGCGCCATCCGCATAAACCTTGCCCTGCGGCCCGCTGACGCTCCAGCTCGTCAGCAGGTCTTTCGCCGCAGCCGCCGCGCCTTTCGCCGCCACGGGTGTCGCAGTGAAGTGCACCACGTCGCCAGTCTTCGCCGTCGTCGTCGCCGGTTCCAATGCAATTCTTTGCAGCGTGTCCGCCACCACTTTAACGGAAACTTCGCCGCTCGCCGGTCCGCCCGTCGCCATCAGAGTCGCTGTGCCCGGTGCCAGCGCCTTCACCAGCCCGGACTCATCCACTTTCGCGATGGTTGGCGCCTTCGAACTCCAGTGAATCGCCACATCGGTCCGCGGGTCGCCATTCGCGGAGCGCGCCGTCGCCGTCAACACAGTGGAACCGCCTACCACCAGCGCCTGCGTCAGCGGCGTCACCTCCACCGCTGCCGGCGGCGGCGTTCCAACGGTCACCGTCGCAAATCCCGGCTTGCCCGCCACCACTGCTCCCACCGTCACTTGCCCCGCCGCGCGAAAAACCACCGTGCCATCAGCATCTGCTCCGGCGATATCCGGCGGCAGCGCGATCCAGATCATCGGCTTCACATCGATCGTCTTTCCCGTGTCGTCCTTGGCCACTGCGGTGAACTTGATCTTGTCTCCCACGTGCGCCTGGATGTTCGTCGGCGTGATTTCCACCGTCTTCGGCTTCGGCGGCGTGGGCGGCGCGCCAACTTCTTGTCCGCAAATCACCGGCGCGCACATCAGCCCCGCTACAACCAACCAGCTAGCTACGCACTTCGACGCGATGCGCATTCAGAACTCCCCTTTACCATCGGAAAATCTCGAAAATTGCCGTTTGAGAACTTGTACCGAAGGCGGAGGTTTGTCAATAGCAAGAGGCGAAAATGACGCGCAGCAAATCTCGTTCGGCTACAAAGAAAGTAGGGGGCAGCGAATGTCGCACGCCGCCCCCGCACGATCCATTCTACATTTCTACTTGCTACCGATTACGCGAATCGGGCTGGTCGCGCCGCCCGAGCCGCCTGCGGGCACGCAGGCAGGGCCCGCATCTGTAGTGAACGTGTCATTGTTCGAAAACCACCCGTGAATCCCAATAGATTTCGAATCGAAGAACCACGAGAAGAACGTCAGTTCCTGCAGGTGATAGGTGAAGCCGTTGCGCCCGCCAATCGGTGAGAAATTGCTTCCGGTCAACGGATCACCGACCTCCAGGTTATTCTGGCAGAACCCCGGTGGCACCTGTCCTACTCCGCCCCAAGCAGGCGTGGGATTGTTGCCGAATGGATCGTTGATGAATTCCCCCGCCTCATGCGACAGCGTATTCGAGTCGCCCGCCGTAGGCCCGAACAGTCCGGTGGTGTCGAAGTCCGTGGGCGAATAGGCCTGCAGAGGCAGGAAGTTGGACGTACCGTGGTAACCCAGGATGCAGCAACTGCCGAGATTCGTGACCGGGCCGGCCAGCACGGTGTTGTACAGCATGAAGAACGGAATGTTGCCCGCATTCACCTGTGGTTGCAGCGCAGGCAGCACGTTCGTGTTGAGATAGTTATCGAACCAATCTACGTCCACGATTCCGAACGGCCCGCAAGCCGGGAAATCCGCTGGAGGAAGTGTGGTGCTGAAAGCCGCCGGAACGTTGATCACGATGGCGGATAGATTCTCGATCGGATCGAATAGCACATGATAGTCGTTCTTATTCTGAATCACGTTCCAGAACTCGCCGCGCTGGTGGGCGTCTTCGTATTGGGTGTGGCCCATATCCGTGCCGCCGATGGAGATGTCGTAGGAATCGAAAATCGGCGATTGTTGCAGGAGCTTCAGCGGGTTGTTGTTCGGCGCGGCCAAGCACCCGTTGTCGTTTTTCGTCGGGTCGAACACAGTGACGCCCGGCGCGGTAGTGATGACCCCAGTGGTGGGATCAAAGGCTGTGCCCACCGTATTGGTGATTACGATCACCGGGACGATAAACGTCTTCACGTGCGTGTCCTTCTTTCCAAATCCTGTGAACGGGTTGGCGCCCACCATCACGCCCGTGTAGTCGTTGCCGTCTCGGTCCGATTCCACGTTGAATGTAAATAAAGGCAGCATCGGAGTCTTGCTTGCGCTCCCCGCCGCCACCGCGCTCGTCACCTGCTCGGCGTCCGCTGCCTTGGCGGGCTTGATGGCATGACGAACCTGCAGCTTCGGTTTTGCCTCTTGTTGTTCCTGCCCAAACGCCGCGGATGCGACAACGCTCAGGCCAGCCACAGCGCAAAAAACTACCGTCAGTAGTATTTTCCGATTCATTGGTGAACCTCCGTCGTGATTGAGAGTTAATCTGATCCAAAAATGGTGCGGGCCCGCTCTGCTGACTCGCCGGCAGAGTTCAAACGTGTTGCATCGTCGGATTCCCACTTCGCTTTTTTTCAGATGTGCAAGTACCTGATGCATTGATGTCCAGCGCCCCTTCAGCCAAGCTTCGCTCCGCCGAAGAGGTCAACATGTGCGTACAGCCCGCGCGGTTGGCGATTCATATCAAATTTCTGTTTAAAAGGTGTCAACTATTTGCAACTTTTCAGGTACCGGTACGGGGTCCTAGTTGTGGATGTCCTACCGTGGAATGAGGGAGATTATGCCGCGGGATCAAGCGTCGGGTGAGGGAATCGCCGGCGTCGCCCGCTCGAACCCGCCTTGCATTGAAAACAAGAGCCAAAAACGCTCGCTAGCGTTGGACCAGCCGGAACGCTGCCCGGCTACATTTTGACCGAGCATAACCAAAGAGATGGTTCTCCCGCAGAAGCACTGTCGAATCAATACAATAGGTGGTGTTGCATCGACCGGTTGAGCTGGCACGGCGAATCAGGAGTTGCGGGCAAGCTGGCAGGGCTTACTTTCGCAGGTTCGCGAGCCACAGATCTAGGACTTCCTGGTTCTTTGGCTCGATCGTCGTGAAGGTGATTCCCATCCCCGAGTTGGGCCGCGAATAAGCTACTTTTCCCATCGCAATGAAGTTCACGCCACCATGCGAGATTTGCAGTCTGACCTTGGTGCCCTTCGGGAACGGCGTCACGGTTTCGACAAAGCATCCCAGCAAGTTCAGGTTCTCGATATGTGCGGCAAGGTGCTTCTCCGACTCTAGGTCGGTGAGATGGATGCCGGCCATGAACGAATGACGGGGCGCGCGATGGCGTGTGGATTGAATCGGAGAGCGACCTCAGCGTTGTGCGTTCAGGATTTTATTTAGCCCGATTCCGTAACCGTCTACGATAGCGGCATCTAGCATTGAAAAGGAACCTTCACAAATAGCTGTGCTCCGGCCTGAAAAGATACTTCGCCCGAACTATACAACAAGTTCGGGCACCTCCATCTCGCCGGCGATGAAGGCGGTGTTGAATGCCCGGACGACAACGGGATCGAACTGGCTCCCGGCACTCTTCATGATGATTTCTTTGGCTTCGAATGGCGACGTGGCTTTGCGGTACGGGCGGTCGCTGGTGAGCGCATCATACGCATCAGCGACGGAAATGATGCGCGCCTCCAGCGGAATATCCTCTCCCTGAGTCGGATGGTGTCCCGAACCATCGAAGTTGTCGTGGTGTGCAAGGACGATGGGAAGGATTCGATGGAGCGCACCACCGACGGGGTGCAGGATTTCTCCTCCTTTTTCAATGTGCGTCTTAACTTGCTCAGTCTCGTCCCGGGTCAGGCGCGCTGCCTTATAAAGTAGATCGCGGCTGATATCGAGCTTGCCGATGTCATGGAGCAGTGCCGCGGCACGGACGTCTTCGATGCGCTCCTCGTTGAATCGAAGCGCTGAAGCAATCTTTGTGGCGTATATCGAAACTCGATAGGAATGGTTCTGTGTGTATTTATCCTTGGAGATGAACTGGCGGAGAATGAGAAGAACGCCATGATAGGTTTGGCGCAGCTCCCGAAGCTTCGCTTGGTTGCGGTCATAGAGAGTGCCCATCGCGTAGGCGGTTACCATCAGCGTCGCGCCCCAAAGGGTGATGTCAAACCATTTGCTGTCCGCCAGACTCTGCCCGCCATGAAAGGTGAATAAACTTGGGTTGAAATATGTCAGCGAAACGACCAGGGCAAAGCTCAGCAGGGCGGTCATCGTGGCATGCCGGCGGCCGTAGAAGTATGCCGAGAAGATGGTCGGGAAGAAATAAAAGCCAAGCACAGCATGGTGCATGCTAACCATATAATTCAGCAACATCGCGATCAGAAACAACGAAAGAATCAGCCAGAGTTCGCCGTTGATTTCGCTCGCGCGGCGCAACCAAGGGGGCTTCATGATTTATTCCTCCTTCGACGCTGGCCTGGGCTGTGGCTAAGCAGTTGCTTGATCCGAGACGGCGGTCCGAGTAAATAACATCGAACTCTAGTCAACGAATTCGTGGCGGAAACTTGAGAAGCCAAACATTCGTCCGCTAAGCCCTGAATGATGATCGTATGGAAAACCGCAGACGACAATATTCCTCATGTGAATGATGTCGTCATGGTAACGCGTGAGGGTCTGCGGAGCTCAGCTCTCGCTCCGCGGCTCGCGCCACCGACCGTTCGGCAGAATCATATTATGCGCTCGAGTTGCATTCTCGTAAGGTCACTTTGCGAGAGGCGCGTTGTCACCAGCGGAGACGGCAGGTTTATAGCGCGCGAGTCCTAACCGAACTTCTCAAGTAAGATTGGGCCAAAAGCGAATGCCTGGTGGCGCGGCTTACCAGGAATTTGCCTGCCGCCCCCCGCGTCGGTCTAAGTATATTTGCGACCGACCAGTCTCTTATGGCATCGAACCTGGGGTGCTGGGAAATCGTGCGACCGCTCGGTCTCATGAGCAACCCAAGCCAACGATATCGGAGGATTTGTCGCCGACACAAGGAGGCATAACACATGAAGATCGCTGATTCAGTCGCTTTCGTAACAGGAGCAAACCGCGGAATCGGTTTGGCATTTGCGCAAGAACTGCTCGCTGCCGGCGCCAGAAAAGTCTACGCCGCAGCACGAAACCCGGAACGCATAACGCTCGACGGGGGTGAATCGGATACGTCTGGACGTGACGAAGCCTGAAACCATCGCTGCTGCCGCTAACAAGTGCACCGACGTCAACCTGCTAATAAACAATGCCGGCATTGCCCTTTGGACCGGTTTCCTGGGACGCGACTCCGTCGAAGCCGCGCGGTTAGAAATGGAAACCAACTACTTTGGGCCGCTCCTGATGAGCCGTGCGTTTGCTCCGATTCTGGCGCAGAACGGTGGTGGCGCCATCGTTAACGTTCTCTCCATCCTGAGCTGGGTAGCAGTTCCCAACGCCGGAACGTACAGCGCTTCGAAGGCCGCCGCTTGGGCTCTGACGAATTGGCTACGCAATGGTTTGCACCGGCAAGGCACGCAAGTGGTGGGGGTGCACGCCGGCCCGGTGGACACGGATATGGCGAGTGAGCTCACTCTTCCGAAGGTCAAGCCCGTAGACGTAGTGCGGCAGGTGCTGAGTGCAATTGCAGCTGGCCGCGATGAAGTGCTCGCCGATGAGATGACCCGACAGGTCAAGGCTGGGCTGTCGAATGAAAAAGGCATTTACCTCAACTTCGACCCGGAGCGCGCTGTTGCGGCAGCGCGGTAATTACTGAACGCGGAACACCGGAAGGCGAACGATGCTGGTTTTTCCGGACTAGCGTCGAGAACAGGAATTAATCACGCCTAGCGGGCAGTTCGTGGTAAACACGGAGGCCTTAGATTTGGTTTTCAGATGCACGATTCGATGCCGCCGTGCGCCGCGAGCTTTCTCCTGCTTCGTAATCTGCTTCGTGATCTTGACACTGGCACACGCGTGCCGTATGGTCTGGGCAACGACGATCGGAAATCCACGTCTTTCATCTCGCCAGAAGATTTCCGATTCGGGAGGTGTTCCATGCCATTAGACCTGATGACACTTCGATTGGTGGAAAGGCCGGTGACCCGCGAAGAGGGCCTGCGCATTTTGGAACGCGATCATCACCGCTGCCAGTACTGTGGACTCGACGGAGCGGCCAGCTTCGAGAATGCTTTGGCCATGTCGGTGGATTTCGTGGTGCCGCGCGCTCGCAAAGGCAAGAAGGATGAACGCAACCTGGTGGCCTGCTGCCGTTCCTGCAACATGATCAAGGGGCGGCGCGTGTACCGCAGTTTTGACGAGGCCAAAAGCTACGTGCTCGCGCAACGCGAAAAGCTTCGCAAAACCTGGGAAACCAGGACTGCGGCTCCCGCTGCGTCCGCGCCCGCGAAGGCGCAAAAGCCGTCTGCACCGGAACCATCCAAAGCTGCGGCTGCCTCTGTGATCAGCAGCTCACCGCTTTCGATTCGCAATCGCTGAGCGCGTGCGTGCCACTGCTGTGCCGCGCATGGTGAATGCGTAAACCAGAATTTTGGCTTTCAATTTTGCCGCTCGCCGACGGCGAACGCGGCCTTTACGTCCGAGCGCAACAGCTAGAGGAGCAGCGCACTGGCGATTACGACGCCGATGCCCGCCTTCGATCATGTGTCCCGAGAAAGTGTTGACCAAGTCTGGGGCGATCTGGGTCGCGATAATCGCTGTAGCCAGCCGCCATCCCCAAACGCGGCGTTTGAACCAACCCGCGAGAGCGGCGGCAAGCAGAAGGAACAGGACGCCCACCTCTTTGTCGAGAGGCGCGAGCTGTTTGTAGACGCGCGGGTTGAGAATCCAGATGCGGGCCAGCGGCGTGCCCGGCAATGCCAAGGTCAGTCCGGCGCAGGATGCCATTTAGGCTCCGAACACCAGGAAGATGCCCATCGCGGTCAGGCCGCGTGCAGATGCTGGCGGCCGGGAAGTCGCGGGCAGAATCATCGAGACACTATAGACCGAAGTTCTGCGCCGTTTCGCGGCTGATTGATCAACGGGCAGACGGCTGCTGCAATCGCCGACGCATGGCGCAAGTACCGTTCGAATTGGCGACGAGGCGTCCCAGAATCGGGCAGTCCGGAGCCTGCGATCCGCGCGTGCAATTCCACTAACAGCTTTGGCTGCAAGCACTTTCGCTCCCAAACAATCGGCACGGCAATTGCAGCACGGCAGGGGTGTAGGGCGTCTACAGCCAGGATGTAGATGCTCTACATCCGAGGAGACCATGAAGCCACGGTATCAGAACCGCATCGAGCTGCTGCAGGGGACGCTGGACCTCCTGATTTTACAGACGTTGCGTTGGGGAGCGCAGCACGGGTACGGGATCGCACTTGCGATTCGCGCGAACTCCGGCGACATCCTGCAGGTGGATACGGGCTCGCTGTATCCGGCGCTGCACCGGCTGGAGCGGCAGAAATTGATCGCGGCGGAGTGGAAGGTTTCAGAAAATAACCAGCGCGTGCGCGTATACCGGCTCAGCGCGGCGGGGAAGAAGCAGCTGGCGGCCGAGCGGTCGCGCTGGGCGCAGATTTCGCAGGCGATCGCAGGGATTCTGGGCCCGGCTGGCGAGGAGAGCAAGGCATGAAATTCCCGTGGGGCGACGCCGAGAAGCGTAAACAAGAACTGAACGAAGAAATCGCCAGCCATTTGCAGATGGCCGCGCGGGATCGCGAGGCGCGCGGCGAATCATCAGCGCAAGCCAGCGCAGCGGCGCAGCGTGAGCTGGGCAACGCGGGAGTCATCCAGGACGTCACGCACGATCAATGGGCTCGGACGTGGCTGGAAGACTTACTGCAGGACGTTCGCCATTCCCTGCGCACGCTGCGCAAATCGCCAGGATTTACAAGCATCGCCGTCCTCACGCTCGCCCTCGGGATCGGCGCCAACACAACCATTTTCAGCGTGGTCGACTCGATCGTGCTTCGTCCTCTGCCAATAAAGGACCCCGACCAAACGGCTGTTCTTGCCTTCCATAAGGGTAACGGCCCTCTGCAATTCTTTTTCTCCGTTCCCGACTATCAAGAGATGGGAGATCAGGCGTCCGCCTCTTTCTCTGGTTTGATGTGTTATCTGTCCGGAATGGACGGTTTGGCAGTGAATGGAAAGTCCGATCGGATTATGACCAATTATGTGAGCGGGAATTATTTCTCTGTACTCGGTCTCAAGCCCGCGCTCGGCCGCTTGATTTTGCCTTCCGAAGGAGAAACTTTGGGAGCGGATCCGGTGATGGTTCTGAGTTATTCGTATTGGCAGGTGCACTTCGGGGGCGATCCGAACGTCGTCGGCAGGGCAGTTTCTGTGAATGGCCACCCGATCACGATTGTTGGGATAGCTCCTGCGGGATTTCACGGCATGAGCCCGTTCTTGTCCGTCCAGGGCTTTTTACCTCTCGGCATGGCATCAATTGGAGTCTATCCGAAAGACTTCATGGTCAATCGAGGAGAGCGTCTCGTCATCGTGACTGGGCGCTTGCAAACCGGCATCACACTCCAACAGGCGCAAAGCTCATTGGGCGTTATTGGTCAACGCCTGTCGCAGACATATCCGGACACCGACAAGGCCATGAACATTCAAGCCTTTCTGAGGCTGCAAGCGGCCGACCCTCAACATACGACGCTTGTTATTTCGGGACTCTTTCTCGGGCTGGCCGCACTGGTGCTCCTGCTGGCATGCACCAATGTGGCTAACATTCTTCTCGTGCGCGCCACCGCACGCGAACGGGAAATGGCAATCCGCGCTGCGCTCGGGGCAGTGCGCAGCCGTTTGATCCGCCAGTTGCTGACGGAAAGCGTTGTGCTCGCATTCTTGGGCGGCGTGGCGGGGCTTCTCCTTGGGTATTTGGGAAGCACGACTCTGGGCTCGATCCATCTCCAGACCGATCTTCCGGTGCAGTTCGATTTCGGGTTCGACTGGCGCGTTTTCACCTATGCCCTGGTGGTCGCGCTCTTGACGGGAGTGATCGTCGGAATTGCACCGGCCATTCGCTCTTCCAGCGGTTTGGCGACCGTCCTGCGCGAAGGCGGCCGCGGAATTGCCGGAGGCAAATCTCGGCTGCGCCGTGCGCTTGCGGTGGCACAGGTTGCCGGCTCGCTGATGCTGCTGATCATCGCGGGGCTCTACGCACGCAGCCTCATGGAAGCGCAACGGATAGACCTCGGCTTTGACCCCAGCCACGTACTGAACTTGAGTATGGACCCAAACCAAATTGGCTACAGCGAAGCGCAGGGACGCGAGTTTTATAAGCATCTCCTTGATCGCGTTCGCGCACTGCCTGGCGTCGAGTCTGCGAGCATCGCGGCCGTTGTGCCGCTGGGTTATCTGAGCAACGCCGACACTCCCGTAATTGACGGTTACGAGCCGCCGACTGGCCAATCCGTGCCGCCTTTCCTTTATAACGTGATTTCTCCGGATTATTTCGAGACGATGAGGATTCCGATGGTGCGGGGGCGCACGTTTACGTCTGCCGACGACGCACACACGCAGTATGTCGGGATCGTCAACGAAGCAATGTCCAAGCAATTCTGGCCTAACCAGGATCCGATCGGACACCACTTCAAACTTGGCAGTGAGCCGGTACATTCCATCGAAGTCGTCGGAGTGGTCAAAGATTCTCGATTCGATAGCATCACAAGTCCGATCGCGCCGTTCTTTTATCTTCCGTTCGCACAACACTACACCTTCAATTCCTTGGAGACGCTTCAGGTGAGAACATATGCGGCGCCCGAAGCGATGATGCCTGAAATTCAGCGTACGATTGCAACGTTGTCACCGGACTTGCTTGTTTTTGATGTGGAGACGATGCGGCAGGGGCTTTACACCCTAGGTGGTCTGCTCGGTTTTCAAATCGGCGCAGGGTTGGCCGCGTCACTGGGCGGCTTGGGACTTATGCTTGCGATTGTCGGTGTCTATGGCGTCGTATCGTTCGCCGCCAGCCAACGGACCCATGAGATCGGTATACGAATGGCGCTTGGCGCGAGCCCAGCGGACGTCCTGAAGATGGTTTTTAGGGAGGGAGCGATGATCGTGCTGGTGGGCTTGGCGATTGGATTGGCTGCCGCGTTCGCGGCAGGCCGCGTCGCCAGGAATTTTCTAGTTGTTAGCGAGACCGATCCGGTCACATACGTGACGGTTTCAGTGCTGCTTGCAACGATCGCGCTGGCGGCTTGCTACATTCCCGCAAGGCGAGCGACGCGCGTTGATCCGATGGTCGCATTGCGCTACGAATGAAATGCTAGTTACGTCTGCCTGCTGAACCACTGCAAATTGTGGCTTTGCGCTGTACCTGCCGGGGCCAACTACAGTTGCTTGCGCTGGATTTTTCCGCAGCGTGGGATTGTGCAAGAATGTTACTGTGACCCCGGCGCTGCGATTGCGCGCTGAATTCCATGGCTGGCTCGATCAAAACCGTTCTTGAATTCGCGCTACTCGCGATTACTTCGGTGTTTTTTCTGGTGGACCCGTTCGCCGTGATCCCTTTATTTCTTGCGGTGACGGCGAATTCGCCTTCATCGGAACGGCGGGCCGTGGCGCGCCGTTCGGCGGTGACTTGCGCGATTGTGCTGTGCTCGTTTGCGCTGGCTGGCAGCCTGATTTTCAAAATATTCGGCATCACGCTGCCGGCGTTCAAGATCGCCGGAGGAATCATTCTGATGGGGATTGGGCTGGACATGCTGCAGGCCAAGCAGTCCGGCACGAAAGCGACGGCCGAAGAGCAACAGGAAGGCGCGGAAAAACAGGACGCGAGCATCATTCCCCTGGGAATGCCGATGCTGGCGGGCCCCGGCGCGATCTCTACGGTGATGGTGCTGGTGGGCGAATCACACTCGTTGTGGCAACAAGTGGTGATTTACGCGACGATTCTGCTGACGTCGTTCCTTTCGTTCCTGATTCTGGCCGGCGCGGACGGCGTGCGAAAATATCTGGGCGAAACCGGGATACGCATCCTGATGCGGCTGATGGGATTGCTGCTGGTGGCGTTGGCAGTGCAGTTCGTCGTGAACGGCTTGACCGATTTCGGTTTGCTGAAGCCGCTGGCCAGGCCGTACTGACCTCGATATACCCGCGCTGGTGCTGGTAGGGGCGGGTCTGAGACGGGCGCCTACACATGCAACGGCGCGAAGGCGTGCCATCATTCCAAACCAGCCCCGACAAACGTCCCGTGCGACACCGGTGTCGCTGCAGCAAAGGGCCTGCGGCGGCGCTACGGGTGAAGGCTTCCGTCTAGTATTCCTCGTCTTCGGTTTTCTTCAGCCGCGTCATTTTGAATGCGACGCGAAAATCGCGGGAGCGCGCTTCGGTGAGGATTGCGCGGCGCGTTTCGATGGGCAGCTCCGACGGGCCGAAGACGCCGGCCATATCGCGGGGAAAATGCTTGATGAAGATGGCGGCCAGGTGCGCCGTCGCGTAGGCGATGGGCGTCGAGATCAATCCGCGCTGGCGAATCTGAAACAGCGTGGGAAAGCTCGCGTCGTAGCGCAACAGCAGCGGCTGATCGTCCTTCACTCCTCGCACCAGGACGGCCGCGGCGAAGCGCGCATTTTCCAGCACGCCACTGCGAATCATCCCGGCGACGCCCTTGGGCGTGAGAGTTTTTGGGAAGCGTTTGCGCGGGATTCCCTGCGACCGGTTCAGGCGTCCCTGGCGATACCAGCGGAACAGCCGATCGAAATCATTGCCGCCGATCTTGGCGTCCATATCGCGCATGGGAACCACGTAAGGCAACATGCAAACTTCATCCTGCGCGGCCAGGTACACGGTAGTCTCGCCGATGGGCGGCGGGAAACGGAATTTTTCACGATCCGCGAAGCGCTTGGCGAGCGAAAAGCGCCCGTGACGATAGACGCGCGGGCTGGAGATCGCTTCGTCGTACATCACTTCTGGTGACCAGGTGGAAACCGGATCCTTGCTTTCGGTGCTTTCGTACAGGCGAATTTGCATGGACTCGACGCTGTCCAGCAATTCGGAGCCGCGTTTGGCGAGAAGATTGGTGAGGCCGGGCGCCGCGCCGGTGCAGATCAGCGCCGCGCGATTTTTCGCCTCGAAGCGTTTGCGGAAGCGGAATTGTTCCGGCTTGAACGGACTGCGATTGAGGTGCGAATTTAGATCCAGGTAATGCGAACGCAGACGCAGCGCCGCGCGCAGAATAATTTCGTTGAAGACGGCGGGGGAAGCGTTGACCAGTAAGTTGCAGCCGCGAGCCGCACGCACGATGGACCAAAGATTGCGCGCGTTCGCTTCCACTACTTCGATCGCGCTCTTCTTGCCGAGAAACTTTCGCGCGCGGTCCGGGTCGCGATCGCCGCACCAGACCGTGTGACCCTGGCGCACGAGCAATTGAGCAAGCAAGGAGCCGGCGCCGCCCACTCCCAGTACGAAGATGCGCATCGGTTCGCAACTTTATCATATCCGCCGCGCAGGGAAACGCGCGCATCGGCGGCACTTTCCGGTTGTGCACCGGGTTGCGCAATGCGGCTCACAGCCGTGCCCGGAGCGCAGATTTCCAGACTGCAAGCGAACATGACGGGGACGGTGTTCTGGGAGCGGCCGCTTCGTTCTGCGGCAATCAGTCCAATTTATGCCAAGCGTGTGCGTTCTGTGGCCGTGTCAATTCGCTGGTCAACGCCTTGGATGCGCTGCTTCGCCCAGGCGATGAGGGAAACGTTATCCGACACGCCAATCTTTTCGCGCATGTCGCGCATCATGCGCAAGTACGTGTCCGGGTTGATGCGCAGTAGGCTACAGACTTGCCGGTCGCTGTTTCCAGAGGCAAGAGCTCGCAGGACGATTGCTTCCTCGCCGGTCAAAATTGGGTCTAGCCGGAAAGAGGAAACGCGCTGGATGCTGATTACTTTGGCTTCGTGTTTCATTGGGTCACCTGGTCCGCCTTGCCGCCTTCTATCGCCGTACGAAACAGTTACGCGGTCTTCGTCCGCGTCTTCGCATCCGTGCTGTGGGCTCTGGTTTTCATCGCGTACAACGCCGCATCCGCGGCGCCCAGAAGCGAATCCACATTTTCGCCATCCTGCGGATAAATAGCAACGCCGATGCTGACCGATAGCTTCGGCTCTCGACCGTCGTTCGCGAGACTGTCGCAAATGCGCTGGGCCACCAGGTTGGCCGGCGCTGGTCCTGTTTCAGGTAGCACCAGCGCGAATTCATCCCCGCCGAAACGCGCAGGAGTATCTACCTTGCGACTGCAGATGCACAACACATCGGCCAGCCGGCAGAGAGCTTGACTGCCAACCAGGTGGCCGAAACGATCGTTGATCTGTTTCAATCCGTCCAAATCCAGGAACAGCAGAGCGAACTCACGCGTGGTGCGCTCGGAGCGCTTGATTTCGCTATCAACTGTTTCCACCAGATGGCGGTAGTTGGCCAGGCCCGTGAGGGGATCCTTGGCCGCTTGTTGACGCAAATGATCCTCGAGCTTGCGCTGTTGCGTGACGTTCTCAACGATGATCTCGTAACTGCCCGTCTCGCCTTCGTTTTTGACCTCGCGCCCGCTGAGCCGAACTTTCAGGGTTGCGCCGTTCTTGCGTTTCCATTCAACCTCCAGCGGATCGGCGTCATGCTGGTCCGCGGATTGGCCCAGCAATTGTGCTCGCTTGGCAGGATCGCAGAGGACGTCAGCTGCCAGGTTCACCGCCAGCAGTTCCTCGCGCGACGCATAACCCAGCATGGTCGCCAGCGCCGGATTGACATCGAGGAACTTGCCCTTAATGTTGCAGCGGCAGATTCCATAAGTCAGGTTACCCACCAGAGCGCGGTAGCGTGCTTCTGAATGGCGTAGCTTTTTTTCGGTGCGATCGCGCTCTTCGCGAAGGTGGTTCTCACTGAGGGCTCGACGGACGGCTACGGGCAGGTGCCCAACGTGGTCCATGCCAATGCAATCGGCGGCGCCGCTGCTGATAAGTTCCGCCACGGTCTCAGGTTGCACGGTGTCCATCAGGAAAATGCAGGGGGTCTGCCTTTCCCGCAGACGCAACATTTCCAGCTCGCGCCTTCCCTCCCAGTTCGGGGACGGGTATTCGGCCAGCACCACGTCGTAAAATTTTGACTTGAAATGTGCGCCAAACTGGTCCGGCGTTAGAACTACGTCCGCACTGACCTTGAAATGGGCCTTCTTCAGCGCTTGCATGCACAGCTCCACGTCCGCTACGTCTCTGTGAACAAAGAGGATGCGCAAAGGCAGCCTTCTGCCTGCCGATCCGTTGAGGACCAGGGGCAGCTCGCCCTGTTTGATGCGCTCTCGTGAGTCTGAAGACATCAAAAGTCCGCCGGATTAGCGAGAGCCAGCCCCTTCGCGAACTGGCTCCCGGGAATGGTTCAAAAGCAACCGTGACCACAATATGGGAACAGGGGCAGGCGAACCTGTTCAAAACGGCACACTTTGCATCAGTATGTTTACTGATACGACACTTTCTCGCACCCCAAGGCACTTAATTAGCTGGACGTACTGTGCGCCGGCTTGCGCCACTTTCCGACGTCGCGATTGTTTGCTCCCGTTCGACTGGAAGCGTATCATCGGCTCTGATATCTCCGACCCGCTCGGCCTAACGGAGAGACAACCCAAGGCGTGGGGGCGATGCTCCTGGTAATTTCAGGAGATGAGGGATTGGGCGGAAACGCCTGCTCCTCCCGGATCTGGAAAGGAGAGCATCCAGCGAGCGCGTTTTTTTGAGCGTGCTGCGCCGCTGGCATCCTCGCCCAATTCCGAATTCGGATTGGGCCATTTTATTCTTGACAGCATCTAAAAAGAGCGTGGCACTGACGGACAAATTCGGACGCCCCATCACCGACCTGCGGGTTTCGGTGACGGACCGCTGTAATTTTCGCTGCGTGTATTGCCGTTCGGCGGATCCGGAAAATCACATGGCGGAGCACGCGCTGCTGGAATGGGATGAGTTCGAGCGGCTGGTGCGCATTTTGCTGGGGATGGGCATTCGCAAAGTGCGCGTGACGGGAGGCGAGCCGCTGGTGCGTCCGGGCGTGGAAGATTTTGTGGCGCGGCTGAAAGCTATTGGTGTGCAGGACCTTTCGATGACCACCAACGGCCACTTGCTCGCCGAGCGCTGCGACCGGCTGGTGGCGGCGGGCCTGGACCGCATCAACATTAGCCTGGATTCGCTAAATCGTGAAAAGTTTGAGAAAGTGACCCGCACCAAGACGTTCGATCAAGTGCTGGCGGGAATCGAGGCGGCGCAGGCTTCGCCGCTGCGTCCCGTGAAGGTAAACGCTGTGTTGGTGCGCGGGCTGAACGACGACGAAGTGGAAGCCTTCGCGGAATTCGCGCGCGCAAAAGACATCGTCATGCGCTTCATCGAGTTCATGCCGCTGGATGCGGACCGCGCATGGACGCGCGACATGGTAGTGCCCGCGGCGGAAGTGCATCGGCGCATCTCGGCGCGCTGGCCGCTGATCCCCGTGGTGCACGAGCGCAGCGAGACCGCGCGGAAATACCGCTTCGCGGACGGCGGCGGCGAAATCGGATTGATCGCGCCCGTAACGCAGCCCTTCTGCGGACATTGCTCGCGCATTAGGCTCACCGCCGATGGGAAATTGCGCACCTGCCTGTTCAGCAAAGAAGACCACGACGTGAAAAGTTTGCTGCGCAGCGGCATGGGCGACCGCGAAATCGGCGACGCGATTATCGCCATGGTGCAAACCAAGGAAAAGGGCCATCGTATCAACGAGCCGGATTTTGTTCCGCCCTCGCGCACGATGGTCTATATTGGCGGCTGATGGGGCCGCAAGTTTGGGGAGCAACGCGACATGGCGGATGAGGAGTCCAAATATTTCTCGCTGACGGAAGCGGAGCGGCTGCGTTCGCAGCTCGAGCCGCTGCTGATCGAAGCGATGGAATCGCGCCGCAAGATGATGGACGTGGACGAGCAGATCAATTCACTCGCCGAACGCATCCAGCGCTCCGGCGGCCTGGCCGTGGCATACGAAAGCGCGGCCAAGACGCGCCTGGAACGCAATCGCCTGGAAGAAACCGTGCAGTCCGCGCTGGACCAGATTCAGGAAACCGGTTGCGTGGTAAAGGATCTGGAAGTGGGGCTGCTGGATTTTCCCGCGCGCATTGACGACGAGGAAGTGTATCTCTGCTGGAAGCTGGGCGAAGATCGCATCCGTTTCTACCACCGCCAGGACGAAGGATTTTCCGGACGCAAGCCGATTGACCCCCGCGACGCCGGCTACAACAATCCAGTCCAGTAATCTTGCAACGGCTGCTGTTGCCACCGCGCGGAAAGAATTCTTGCATTAGTTCCGAGCGCAGCGTGGCAGTGTGCTACCAAAGCTAACCGTCCGCGGAGGTGCTTCGTGCGCCGGAGATCCTTCCTAAAAGGCACAGGAATCGTGACCGTCGCCGTCGTGGGCGGCGGCGTCTGGCGCGCCTGGGATCAAGGAGTTTTCAGCGTCGGCGAGGGGCCGGCTTACGAGCCGTGGAAGGGCTGGCGCAACACCGGAAACGATGCTCCACTCGCGCTGGTGCGCGCCGCGATTCTAGCCGCCAGCCCCCATAACACTCAGCCCTGGCTTTTCAAAATCACCGATTCCGCAATCGGGCTGTACATTGACACACAGAGGAACGTCGGCGCGCTCGATCCTTATCTGCGCGAAGAGCATATCGGCATGGGTTGCGCTCTGGAGAATCTGATGCTGGCCGCGCCTGCCAACGGATACGCAGCCACGGCTGAGCTGCTGCCGGGAAAACTTGGTCCGATTCCCGCGGCACCCAAACCACAACTCTTGGCCCGCGTGAATCTCGCACCTGGGAAGCGCGAAGAAAACGAGCTCTACAATGCCATCCCACGGCGCCACACGAATCGTGGTCCTTACGATCCGAGCAAAACGATTCCGCCTGATTTCGTAGCAGCACTCAAACATCTGCCGGGCGACGACGCAGACCTGAAGCTATTTCTTTTCACCGACGAAGCCGATCGAAAAAAGATCGCCGAAATTAGTTCTGCCGCAAATACGGAGATCTATTCCGATCCAGATGTTCAGCGCGGCAGCGAACGTTGGGTCCGCTTGAAATGGAGTGCGGTCCAGAAATACCGCGATGGCCTGACGATTGATGCCTCCGGCCTGCCGCCCATAGCTACTGCGATTGCCAAGATGATGTCTGCGCGAATGCTGCGCTGGGCTGCGTCGCGCAGCACCGACAATGGCTATGCGAACCTGATGCTCGGCGCGCCGCTGATCGGATTCATCGCCGTGCGCGACCGATACGCACAGGAGCAATGCTTGCAAGCAGGCCGAATCTGGCAGCGCGCGCATCTCTTTGCGACCGCCCACGGACTTTCCGCGCGTCCCTGTAACGAGGCCGTCGAAATGGTGGACCATGAGCGGGCACTGGGCCGACCGGCCTCTCGCGCCGCGCTGCTCAACGAAGTCACCACAGATTCCACATGGCAGCCGACTTTTGTTTTCTATATGGGCTATCCGAAGCTGTCAGCCCACGCCAGCCCACGCCGTCCAGTGCAAGCTGTACTCGTCTGACGGCCCAGATCTCGTGCACGGCGGTTCCTTGAGAATAAGATCGTATCAATCGACTAGACCGTGCTACGCGGACCGGGTGAGCTCGCGGCGTTAATGGGGAGTCTTACGCAGTACGAATCGGCGCAGGCGGTACGACGATCTCAACAAGTCCGGTCGCCACCTCGTAAACGAGGCCTGAAATCAGCCAAGCGCCCGGCAACGCGGGGACCGCTCGGAGCGCAGCAACGTCGATGGAAACCGCCGCCCGGGGATCGAGCACCGCTTTTATCTTCACCTCGCCTTCCGGTATTTGAAAATAGCGTGCCAGCTTGTCAGGGTCGCCGGCCAGGCGAGTGATGCCGCAATCGGTGTGCTGCAACACGATGAGGTGAAACTCCCCGCCACCTCCCGGAACTTCTCCAGCAACCTGACCGATTCGGCCAAGTAGCGCCAGCTCCTCGAGCAGCCCTGGGGTAAAACGTCCGCCGATGTTGCGCAGCACGACGGCCTCGCCCGGTTTCGTTCCAAAGATATGAGCCGGATCCACACGCATATCAGCGCAACCGATTATGACCGCCTTTACCTTGGGCATAGCTCGCGGAAGCGAGGGCATGAGCGTGCCCTGAGCAGACTGCTGGGCAGCAAATTGCTTATTACGTTGTAGCAAGTCGTTGAGATTGTTCATGCTCATGCTCCTCGATTCGACGTCGGTTCGATCAGAGGGATTGTAGAGCATGGCAGGTCTCGATAGAAATTCATTCCAGTTAAAGCAAGTACCAGTCGTGGTAAGCCGCGTTATCGGCGTGCCGGATTCGCGCGTCGATCGAAACTTCGACGCAAGATGTCTCGCTCAACAAACCGCACCCCGCGGCTGTTTTCATGCTAGGTCAAATCTGAGGGAACGCGTCCTACGCGACCTTGCCGAGAGGGTTTGAGTGCGTGCGCAGCCGGATCAATTTTTGCCGCAAGCTGTCAACATCGAGCCCAGCCGACTGGCACACCAGCGGAAAATCGGAGCGGTCTTGGAACAAATATTCTTCAGCTATACGTTTGTAACGCAGCGGTCCGGAAATCCATTCTTGAATCGTGCTCACTACCACGGCTTGCCACAATCGCTTTTCCACCTGTGCGTCTTGTTCGGTCGTTGCGGTTGTAAATAGGTTTGGCATTTTGGTTCCCCCAGGGTCCCCAGCGGTGAAGTGAATGGCACAGACCTGAAGTGCATTGCTTCGGCCAAGTCGCGAATCAAAAGCGCCTCACTTCTGGATCTGTGCTCTTTTGGTCAAGAGCAAACACCGCGAAAACACAGGACTTATTTTCAATCCAAGCAGGGAACCGAAAATCTGATTCTCTCAGGCACAATCGCCGGAATCCCGCGAGGAAATTCTCCCTGGTGAAGGCAAGATTTTCATGGTGGCCGCACTCTCACCCGAGCCTCACCGCGCCGTGAGCGATATCGCTATCCAACGGCCGGGGACCGGTTGCGCTAAGTACGCCGTCGCGGGAACAGGCTGCTGCACACACAACGACCGAGCCACCACAGCAGTCAAAACCGAAATCGCGAAAATGATTTTTCGCATGACTGGGAATTATAGCGAGACGCCTCGAGCATTGGTCAGTTTCCCAGCGCCGGGTTAATCAGGCATTTGCCAATTGGCCCGAGCATCTACATTCGACACAAACATCGAGTATGATCGCTCGCAGGGTAAGAATGAAACCAGCTTGCAGATCGTTGCTACTAGCCGCTGTAGTTGGGTTTATGGTCTCTGTGGGTGTCCATGTTTTGTCACTATGGGGTCGCGCGTCAGCATCGGAAATCTGGATTGTGGTGCCTTTCCTAGGAGCCATCGCGTCGTTTGTTTTGGCGGCTTTTCTGAGCGGCGTAACGCTCGCAAGGAGAGGCGTCCCCATGCGCGAAATTGTTAGACAGGCCCCAACATGGTTGCAGACAGGAACGTATTTCTTCGCGGTCTATCTTGCCATCGTAATGGCTTGGCTTCTGTACCGATCTTTCGGGATTTCTCGGTGGGCAAAGGTCGAATTGGACGCTCGGACTGGCTTCGTCGTCTTTTCGGCATTCTCGATGGACTTTTACGTAAATTCCGCCGCAATGCTGTTCAGAAAATGCTTTCGCGAGAAATATCGGACCCCAACGCTGTCGGGCGTCGCCGCTAAGAGCGCGTAAGCTATCGCCTCACTCGGTTTTTTTCCGCCTTCAACGTTGGATTGATACCCAAGTTCTGATAAACCACGTACTCGGAAACTGAGCAATTACCGCGCGCCACCCTCTCTGCGCGCCACCCTCTCTTGCCTGAATGTTGCGCTGCTGCTACACTATCGCGGCAAGAGCTAGCCTGCTGCTCCTGCCACACTCCCTGAAGAAGGTTTACGCATGTCTGGACACTCTAAATGGGCCACGATCAAGCATAAGAAGGCGGCTACGGACGCCAAGCGTGGCAAAATTTTCACCAAAATTATCCGTGAATTAACCATTGCTGCGCGCACCGGCGGCGCCGACCCCATCACCAACCCGCGCCTGCGCACCGCCATACTTTCGGCGAAGAGCGAAAATATGCCCAACGACAACATCGAGCGCGCCATCCAGCGCGGCACCGGCACGCTCGAGGGCGAAACGCTCGACGAAGTCACCTTCGAAGGCTACGGCCCGGGCGGCGTGGGCGTGCTGGTGCAGGTCGTCACCAACAACCGCAATCGCATCGTCAGCGAAGTCCGCCACATGTTCTCCAAGAATGGCGGCAACATGGCCGAAAACGGCGCGGTCGGCTGGATGTTCCACCGCAAGGGGGACATCATCGTCCCCAAGGAAGCCGCGGACGAAGAAAAAATGATGAGCATCGTGCTGGACGCCGGCGCGGAAGATCTGCGCGACGACGGCTCGGCCTGGGAGGTCACCACGCCCCCCGAAGCATTTGAAAAAGTGCGCGAAGCGCTCCTCGCCGCCGGCATCACTCCTGCCACCGCTGAAGTCGCTTTCGTTCCGCAGAATTACGTGAAGCTCAGCGGCGCGCAAGCCCAGCAAATGATGCGCATGGTTGAAACGCTGGAAGATCACGACGACGTGCAGCACGTTTACGCCAACTTCGATATCGACGAAAAAGAAATGCAAGCCGCCGTCGCCAGCTAACCGCGAGCCAGGCCATCACGCAGTGCGGCGACTTGCTCGCACTCAGTGCCCGATTGATTCCGGGCCGAAGCGCCGCCGCTTTGTCGCTCAGTCCTCGTTTCAATCCAGCCGGAATGCGGGTAGCGAGGCAGTCTCCGATTACCGCGTTAGACCTACAAGACTGGAAGCGCAGCTGAAAGTCCAACTCCAGAAGTCGCCTTGGTTTTATTGCTGTGCCATCATAATCTCGAACAGGAAATCGAACGGCACGTCTTAGGCGGGACTTACAGTGCGCAGAAACGCCACGAGCTGCTCACCGACCTCCGCAGAGGCTTCGTGTTGTACCCAGTGGCCGACGTTGTCGAGTTCGAGACTCCCCACGAGACCGGGAAGGCCGGCACGGATTTTTTCTATTGGCGGATAGAGTTCTTGCAAGCCATCCACCTTCCCCGAAATGTAAAAGGAAGGCTGGGTGATCTTCGCGCCTTTCCAAGCGGCGGACAAATAGAAATACGGTTCGGCGGCGCGGTAGTAGTTCAGGCCACCGTGAAAGCCGGTACGCTGGAATTCAGTGACGTTATGAGCGACGTAATCTGGTTCCGCCCATGACGGCAACGGCCCGGGAGCCGGACGATGAAGGCTTCGCGCAGGATCCATAGGGCTCCACCTCTGATCGGCCGGAGCAGAACCCGATGCCCAATACAAAATCCCTGGAATGGTGACTGCAGCGTCAGCCCAAATCTGATCGGCTTCCGGTTTCATTTGTTCGAACATATAGAAATCATTTTGATGGCCGGACTTCCGCATGCGCTCGAACACGCTGACATCGCCACGCGGAACGTAAGGCACGCTCATACAGAACACCGCCTTAAATCGATCAGGACGCATCAACGCAGAGTTCCACGCATGAGCTGCACCCCAGTCATGGCCCACAAGCACAGAGCTGGCAATACTCAGCGCATCGAGCAAACCAACCAGATCACCGGCCGTATGCAGCGGCGTGTACAAGGCTGCGTCCGCCGGAGCTGAGCTGCGGCCATAACCGCGCATATCTGGAGCAATTGCCCGATATCCAGCTGACGCGACGGCTTTCATCTGTCGGCGCCAAGTATAGGAAGTGTCCGGAAACCCATGGCAGAACAGAACGGCTGGCCCTTCCCCTTGCTCAGTTACGTGCAAGGAGATTCCATTAGTAGCGATGTCGTACTCCCTGAGAATGGGGTCGTCCACGGCTCCAGAACTTTCAGCCTCAGCCATTTGACCCAGCAACAGGCTTGCAGCAACGGCGGTTCCGCCCGCGAGGAACGTACGCCGAGAAACAAGTGACGCAGGAATCATACTCTTCTCCCTGGCCGCTGCGATGGCAGGGATATCCTGTCCGAAGCTGATTTCTAAATTTTTCTCACGAACGGTCATGACCTCACCTCGTTTATAATTGATCCAGAAATACTTGGTCGACTCCGCCAGTTGTGTTCGCGTCGCCCACCCTGGAAAAAACACTACACTCCGTCCGCCTCGCGCACTACACTTGTGCGGACTCAGATGATTCGCCCAGCAGCCACCACGATAACCTCAAAGACCGCGCGCCTCTGCGTGCTGGGCGTTGACCCCGCCGTCGCCGGCGCCACCGGCTACGGCGTCGTTGAATTCATCGGCTCCACTCCGCGCCTGCTGCGTTTCGGCGCCTTGAAACTTCCCGCGCGCGCCACCTTCGCCGCGCGTTTGCGCGAAATTCACGAATTGATCGCTCGCCTGGTCGCGGAATTCGCGCCAGACGCTGTTGCCGTCGAATCCGTTTTCACCGCGCTGAATATGCGCACCGCACTGAAGCTCGCCGAAGTTCGCGGCGTGGTGCTGCTCGCGGCCGCGCAAGCCTCCATCCCCGCGCACAGTTATTCGCCGCGCGAAGTGAAGTCCAGCATCGCGGGCTACGGTGCCGCATCCAAAGAGCAGATGCAGCAGATGGTAAGCTCCGCGCTGGGACTGACCGAATGCCCCGAACCCGCCGACGCCTCCGACGCGCTGGCGGTCGCGCTTTGCCACGCGCACAGCTTCCGCGCGCGCGAACGCCTGCTCGCCTCCATCACCGCAAGTCCCGCAAGAGTCCGTCCGGGCTCTGCGGCCAGCGCGACGAAGAATACGCTGCGAAACCAAACCCGCGCGGCGCGCATCTCTGGGTTGTGATGCGCCAATTCACGATTCGTTCCTCACAGTTTCACCGCGCTACTGCGCTCGCTCGCACCGCGCTACTTTTTCTCGCCCTCGCGGTTTCTGGCGCGGCAACGTCCGCTGCGCTGCCAACCCGCCTGCTGCGTCCCCCTGCATCACACCGCGCATGCAGCGCTTCGCGCGCCGCCGCAGAAAACGCCGCTGCCGAGATTACTTTCCGCAAGGTATTCAAAACCAGCTACCCCGAGTTCGTCGAAATCAAAATCAATCAAGCCGGTTCCGGCACCTACGACATACGCCAGCTCGATGAAGACGCCAATCCGCAGCCATTTGAAGTCAGTGCGCCGCTCGCGCAACGCATTTTCGAGTTGGCCGCCAAGCTGAATAATTTTCAAAACGTAGATTTGGAAGTTCATCGCCGCCTCGCCAACCTCGGCGCGAAAACCCTGCGCTACGAAAAGGGCGCGGAAAAGCACGAAACCGATTTCAACTACACGCTCGACGACACCGCCACGCAGCTCGTCAATATCTTCGAGGGCCTCGCCCGCCAAACCACGGACCTCTCCGACCTGGTCCGCACCATGCGCTACGACCATCTCGGCGTCAACGACGTGATGCAGCAGATCGAACGCGATTACAACAACAAGCTCCTCCCCGAGCCCGAACGCCTGCTCCCCACCCTCGACCAGCTAGCCGCCGACGAGAAATTCATAGACATCGCCCGCACCCGCGCCCGTACCCTCGCCACCCGCATCCGCTCCGCGCATTAAATCAGCCACCGCCGGGGCGCGCCGTCTGCCGCGATGAGCGGTTTTAGCCCCGGCATTACCGGAAATCTGTCCCCAAGGACAACTTGACACTTCTTACAACTCCGTCTACTCTCCGTGCCGTCCTCGCTGTCCAAAAACAGGAACCAAGGTGAGCGAAACCATGCGACCCAAGCCCGCGCGTTTCCTGCGCATCCTCGTGCCGTTTGCTTTCTGTTTGCCTCTGATGCTGCTTCCTCTGGATGCGATAGCGCAAACCACGTCCGTGTCGTCGCGCATCACCCAGGCGGTGGACGAATCGAACCTCACCGTGCTGAAGGGCAACACCTATTACCTGGCGAGCGCCGAATACGATCGCGGCGCGGCTCCTGCCAGCCTGCCCATGAACCGCATGCTCCTCGTCTTGCAACGCAGCCCCAGCCAGGAAGCCACGCTCGAACAATTGCTCGACCAGCAGCAGGATCAATCCTCGCCGAACTATCACCAATGGCTCACTCCGCAGCAATTCGGCCGACAGTTCGGCCCCTCCGATCAAGACATCCAAACCATAACGTCCTGGCTGCAATCCCACGGATTCCAGGTCGCCCCAATCTCCAACGGCCGCACCGTGATCGAATTTTCCGGCACCGCCGGCCAAGTCCAGGAAGCGTTGCACACCGCGATCCACAAATACTCAGTCCCCACCGCCGGTGGTGCAATCGAAGACCACTGGGCCAACTCCACCAATCCGTCGATCCCCACCGCGCTCGCGCCCGTGATTGTGGGCGTCGACACACTGCACAATTTTCCCAGAAAACCGATGCACGTGGTTTCTGGCGTTTTCAAGAAAAACAAGACGACCGGCGAGATCAAACCGCTCCATTCAGAACTCACTCTTAACTGTGGCACGAACCAAGCGGGCCAGCCGGTGACCTGTTACGGGCTGGGCCCCTACGATTTTGCAACGATCTATAACGTCTTGCCGCTCTGGAATGGCAGTCCCGCTCCCGTGATCGACGGTACCGGCCAGACCATCGCAATCATTGGCGAGACCGATGTGGACATGAAGGACATCGAGAACTTCCGCAGTCTCTTTGGTCTGCCTGCGAACGATCCGGTCGTCATCCTGGACGGCCCGGATCCCGGCATCGTGCCTGGCGATGAAACGGAATCGGATCTCGATCTGCAATGGGCTGGCGCGGTCGCCAAGGGCGCCACCATCAAATTCGTCACGTCCGCCACCACTAATACGACTCTTGGTGTTGATCTTTCCGCGCAGTTCACCGTGGACAACAACGTAGCTCCGATACTCAGCGAAAGTTATGGAATGTGTGAAGCCGCGCTGGGTACCGCCGGCAATCAGTTCTACAACTCTGTCTGGCAGCAAGCCGCCGCAGAAGGAATCACTGCATTTGTTTCCGCCGGCGACTCTGGCTCCGCCGGTTGCGACAGCCACGACAATCCATCCCCTGCGCCCGCTGAATTCGGCTTGCAAGTAAGCGGGTTTGCATCCACGCCCTACAACGTCGCCGTCGGCGGTACGGATTTCAACGACCTTTCGAACCCCGCCACCTACTGGAGCAGGACGAATAACGCAACCACGCAGTTATCCGCCAAGAGCTACATCCCCGAGGTTCCCTGGAACGATAGCTGCACCAGTCAGGCGCTGGAATTTTATGGCTACTCCAGCAATCCGTTGACAAACTGCAACAATTCGCAACTGCTCAATGTAAATATATTCACCGTTGGCGGTTCTGGCGGGAAAAGCGGCTGTACTACGAGCGACGGACAGGATATCGCCAGTTGCTCGGGAGGCTACGCCAAGCCCTCTTGGCAGACCGGCACCGGCGTGCCCAGCGATCGAAAACGCGATGTCCCGGACGTCTCGTTGTACGCTGCCGCAGGATTCTACACCGGCAGCTTTTACATTATTTGTGAGGCTGACCGAACGGACGGCATCTACTGCGACCAGAACCCCCAGGAGATGGAATTCCTTGCCGCTGGGGGCACTTCTGCGTCCTCGCCGTCCTTTGCTGGGATTATGGCGATGGTCAACCAGAAAGCCGGCTCGCGCCAGGGTAACGCCAACTACACTCTTTACAGATTAGCCGCGCAGTCCGGCGCAAGCTGCAGCTCGTCCGGTACGCCCGCGAGCACTTGCATTTTTTACGACATCACCACCGGCACCAACGCCATGCCTTGCGACGATACCGGGCCATCGCAGGTCAACTGCGGCTCTCCCGGCCCCGCAGGCATCGGCATTTTGTCCGGCTACAACTCAACCGCCGGTTATGACCTGACCACCGGTCTCGGTTCGGTCAACGCCGCCAATCTCGTCAACAAGTGGAGCACCATCACCTCCGCGCTGAAGCCCAGCACTACCACTTTGTCGCTTAACCCAACATCGTCAATCGTCCATGGCACTCCCGTGACCGTGCAGATCAATGTAACGCCCACTGCTCCAGCCACTGGCACGGCCACAGGCAATGTTGCGCTGCTCTCGACCACCACCATTGACCCGGGCGTTACCGATTTTGCGCTGTCCAACGGGTCGGTGAGTACAACAACGAATGTGCTGCCGGGCGGCACTTACACCGTCACCGCGCACTACCCCGGTGACGGCACCTTCGCCGCCAGTGACTCCACGCCGCCTGTCTCCGTCCTGGTCACCCCGGAAGGCAGCAAGACCGCCGTTTCCTTCATCACTCAAGATTTGCAAGGCAATATCTTCCCGTTCAGCACCGGACCGTACGGCTCTACGGTCTATCTCCGCGCCGACGTAAGCGGCAATTCCGGCAATGGCGTGCCCACCGGCACCGTCACCTTCAAGGACAACGGCCAGGCCATCAGCGGAATTCCGGCGCTGACGTTGAACAGCCAGGGCAATGTCCTGCCCACGAATCCTACGTTCACATTCACAGCGGGAACTCATCCCATCACCGGCGCCTACAGCGGCGACCCCAGCTTCAACGCCAGCACCTCGCCCGCCGCATCTTTTACGATCACCCAAGCCGTAACCGCCGCAGCTCCCCCCAACGTTGGGAACGGGACCGCGATCTTTGGCTCAGCGGCCTTGGTTTCGGGCGCCGTAACCGCTCAGAGTTGCGGAAATCCTCCGACTGGTACGATCACGTTTTTCGATGGCGCGACTCAATTCGGAACGCCTCAGACAGTTCAATCCAGCACAAATTCAAATTGCGCTGTCCAAGCCACGGCATCCCTTATCACCAGCGCGTACACGCTTGGCAATAATTCAATCACCTACAAATACAGCGGCGACACCAACTACGCAGCTGCGGTTTCTGCGACGGCTCAAGTGGATGCCCAAATTGGCACCAGCGTCGCACTCACCTCCAGCGCGCCAACGATTCAGCAGGGCCAGTCCATCACTTTCACTGCAACAGTCACGCCCGGGAAGTCTGGCGGACCAGCCATGACCGGTACCGTTTCTTTCCTTGGAAATTCTGTCACGCTTGGAAACGTTTTCTTGAGTAACGGTCAGGCGCAGCTGACCACCGCTGCTTTGACCTTCGGTAACGTTCAGATTGTCGCGAACTACTCAGGCGATACGAATTATGCCGCCGGGTCCTTCGCAATCAATCAGCAAGTCACACCTGGCCCAGATTTCAGCATTTCGTTTGCGCCGCCAACAGTCAATGTCAGCGCTCCCGGTTCGTCAGGAACCACCGTCGTGACCGTGAACGCGCTGAACGGTTTCACCGCTTCAGTCAATCTCACGGGCTGCACCAATCTTCCTTTGGAAAGCACTTGCAGCTTCACACCGGCTACCGTGGCCGCGGGCGGCACCTCAACTATTAAGGTTTCTACGACGGCTCCCAGCTCGCTCGTTCCGCTAAGCCGCCACATTGACTTCGGCGGATGGCGCACCACCGCTGGTGCGATTCGCGTCCTGCTCCTGTGCGTCGCGCTCCTCGCGCTGGCAATTCAATCGCGCCGACGGCGCTGGAATCTCACTGGCGCCGTACTGATGTTTACGCTCTTGGTCGGAATTGCTGCGTGCGGAGGCGGCGGCGGAACGGGGCCCACCAACCCAGGCACGCCAGTGGTGCAGAACCAAACCATCACCGTGACCGCCACCAGCGGCACGACCACGCACACTTTCACTTTCACGCTCAACGTCAACTAGCGACGCAAGCTCGCTTTTGTAGCGGCGCATTTCAGTGCGCCTTCGGCGTCACGCCAACAACCGATGGCGGTCTGAAGACCGCCGCCACAGAAACTCGCCACCGCTCAGCGCACGATCAACCCTGCATACCCAACCACCTCATCGCGCTCGCCGGTAATATCGCCCGACGTCGCATAGCGCACCAGCTCCGCGCTCTCCGCGCCCAGATCCCGCATCGCCACCAACATCGCCGTCGTCGCCGCGTAGCCGCACATCGTAATCCCCTCGGCGCGCACCGTGTCATACAGCCCGCGCGGATCCAGAGCCAGAATGCGTTCAATCGCCCGTGCGTCCTTCACGCGCGTGAACGCGTCGTTCTCGTAATGATTCATATCCGTGCTGGCAATCACCAGCACGCGCTCGCTCTGTGCAGCCACCACCTTCGCCACCGCGTGGCCCAATTCCTCGAGCAACGGATAACGATCCGCCCCCAGCACCACCGGTACAAATCGAAAGTCCGGCGCGAGCCGCTGCAGAAACGGAATCTGCACCTCCAGCGAATGTTCGCGCTCGTGTGCTACGGCGTCTTCACGCAAACGCGGGCAAGCCTGCATCAGCTCAGCAGCCAGCTTCGCATCTACCGGCGCATCTCCCAGCGGAGTTTGCCAGCTTCCCTGCGACAGAATTGCCATCGCTTCGCCGCGCGGGTAATGCCGCGGCCCCAGCAGAATGCATCGCGCGGGAATTTCCAGCGAAGAATAAACCGCACCCGCGACGTGTCCCGAATACAGGTAGCCCGCATGAGGTACCACGCACCCGCGCGCCGCAATTTTGCCCGTGCTCGTCGCGGGCGCGAATTCGGCAATCTGCCGCGCAAGCTCCTTCACTTCGGATGGGTAGAAGCGTCCAGCAACTGCAGGAGGGCGAATCATTTCGTAGCGCCAGCTCGTTTCTCGCTCTTGTCGTTACAAGCCATCTTATCAACGTTAAATCCGGAAGGGCGGGGTCGCCATCGATCGGCAACCCTCCGAGGCCATGGGAGGGGCGCTGCTTGTGAATCACCCCGCAGGGCGATTCATCCTGAGATTCGGCAGTGCCGAATCGAAGGGCTGCGCCCCGGCTTGTCGAGCTGTCAGCATCGCGACGCGCCGCTGCGCCCGTGCTCATCGTCATGCCAAGCCCGTCGCGCGCTGTAGGGGCGGTTCGCGAACCGCCCGCTGCCACACTGTCACTCCCGTTCACGTGACACCGTCACGACCGGCTGCGCGCCAGGGAAGCAGCGCTTCCCGATCGTAGTCGAATACTTATGAGATGGCTTGTACTGAAATCCTACTTCTCAATACGAGGAATCAAATCGGTTTGGAAGGCCTGCCCTTAATATTCAGCGCTTCACTGGTGCCGGGCATCCACAAAATCCTGACGTGATCCCCGGACTGGTACCCGCCTGCATCCTGCACCTGCTCGATTTTGTCTTTGGCTCTCTCGGAGAATGTGAAGGTGTGGATCACCATTTCATTGCCCACTTCCCGCACGATGATCGTGTTCAGGTCGGCGTGAATCACTTCTGCTTTCAACCACACCGCCTTGGTGGGCTGCTGCTTCACCACCACCGGCGTGTTGGGAGCGGTGGGAATCGGTGTGCGCGCCGGCTCGGTAACCTGCGCGCGCGCGGACGGCGCGGCCACCGCCAGCAGAGCGGCGGCGCTAAATAGCGCGGCTGCGATGAATTTACAGTTCTTCATCAAAGGATATCTTTAGCGACTTCAAGAATTTTATGTCTTGCGCGGTGATCTCCACCCGCGGCTCGATCGTTTCTTCTTCCATGATTTCATCGTCGACGCGGATGTGCAGCGATTCCAAAAAGCGCCGGTCCTGCGTGGTCATCTTCGCGTCCTGCGCGGAACGCCGCGCCAAGCCAATCGTCGCGTCCAGCTTCAGCACAATGTCGAACCCCGCCGAACGCACTCCCGATATCGCTTCCGCGATCCGGTTCGAATCCGACACCGTATCATTAATGGCGTGTCCCAGCTCTCGCAGCAACTGCTTCATGCGGTCGTCGAGTTGCAAGGGCATCACCTCCCGTTAAAACACCCTTCTATCCCAATTCTAGGTCCGCCGCCAGCACGAAACAAGGCCCAGGTGCCGAAAGTGAACTCCACGAGTTAACGTCCGCCCCCGCAGCCCGCACCGTCCGCTGCGGCCGCTCGCGTCTCTGTCCATTCTGTATTTACAGCCCGCGGCAAAATCCACGCCGTTTATGATTTTGAATTCGTAGCGCCGGCGTCCCGCCGGCTCTTTTGCCGCTGCCTTTCACTTTGTAGCGGCCGTCCCGCCTTTGCGGGACGGCCGCAGTTGACTCTGTGTTTGAACCTGTAGGGGCGAGTCTGAGACTTGCCCCTATAACGTCAGCTCAATCACAGCCCGCACCGTCATCCTGGGGAGCGCATCAACGAAGCCTGCCTGCCGCAGGCACGGTTCTCTCTTCGCCGTTGCCTGCTCCGCACCAGGGCGACCCGTCACAGTCTTGCGCACGAAAATGTCGCGTGTCGTCCCGCTTGCCCTGAGCGACTCCTGCGAAGGGAACGGAGTCCCGCGCTTTTTCTGACGATGCGACGAGCATCGTCATCCTGCCTGCCCTGAGTGATTTTGCGAAGGGAGGTCGGCGCCTTTGCTTCACGCCCGCCGAAGGATCTCTCCAGCCGCAGTTTGGCGGGCGCGGGACGCCGGGAGGAATCTGCTTTTTGCGGCAAAGTCCAACCTACCAGGGAATCGGTAGTGGGTCAGTTTCCGATTACTTATCAGGCATTCGATTCATGATCCCAACATCCTACCAGCTAACTTCAATCATCGCCTTGTCTTGTTCGTAACTGCGCGAGCGGAATTTGACCGAGTTCTGACTTACGATCACGCGTCTATCTTCGTCCGTTTCGTAAGCTCCTCGCTCGCTGGCAACTCGGTAACCCGTCTGACTGAACGCTTCCATCTCCTTGGTTTGCCAAACGTATTCGCCGGAACGCGTCACCAGTAACCCTTCGAAAGCTATTTCGACCGTCCCCTGGTTTGGCCGAACGAGATACTCCCAAGGGTAGTAGGCATCACTAATCCATATGAACAACTCACCGCCCGGTGCCCGGAAGACTCCGAAATCCTTAGAAGGATTGCCTTTGTAAGTTACCTTGGCTGTCTCGACCTTGACCCATCGGTCGTGCCCGATGGGTTTATAGTCAGAAGGGATTTCAACCAGATTTGCTGGCACTTCGAGAGAAACATTGCTCAACCTTTCCACCATGCTGCGCTTTGGCCCAATGCTTTGGGACACGATAGCCAGATTCTTCAAACCGCGCGCAACGTAGAGGTACGTTTTCTCGGGACTCCCGGGCCTTGTTGCTTCGACCTTGATACATTTCTGCCCGTCAATCAGTGCCGTTCCCAGAGCTGTGAAATTGACATCGGATTCTAGGGCCAAAGCCCTCAGGTCAAAAAGGAGACCGTCCTCCAGCCCGCCTCTCGCCGCCTCGAAATCATCGTAGACTTTGGCATTCGGGTAGAGGCGTGCCGCAGACTTACCGACTTCCCCAATAAAAATCCAGAACTGACTCTCTTGACGATACCTGTTTCCTTTCCGGGCAAGACGCTCTCCACCGCTGAAACCACCGAATCCTTCTCCAACGAAAAAGCTGAGATCTGCGACGAAATCGGGTTGATTAAGAATCACGTCGCGTAGATTCAGCGACCGCTCTTCCTCAGTCAAAGGTGTCAATACTTCTTCCTTTTTACTTCGTTTCTCGGCGCGCGCCCGAATTTCTTCAAGCGACCGATACTTGAAGGCAGCAGGACCCCAGACAAAGTCACCTCGTTTGTTTACATAGGCGCGCTTTTCCTCAGGGTCTTTTCCGATATGCACAGAGGCCAAGCCGCCTTCGAATCCCTCCGCGTCGTCACAACGAACATGAATGGTGACTTTCCCTGTCTTGTCAACATAGGCGCACTCACCATTCATGAAAACCAATGCCAATCCTTCGGAGAACTCGCCCGGAGCAAAATCGAAAGTTGGCCCAATAACTATTGCGCCTTGAGGGTCGATATATCCCCACTTCTTATCAATTTCGACCGCGGCTAACCCTTCCGAAAACGACTCAGCCTCTTCGAACTGCGGTTCAATGAGAAAGCGCCCGCTCTTACCTACGTACCCCCACTTCCCATCTTTCTTTACCACTGCCAAGCCATCCGAAAAGCCTCTAAGCTGCAAATCTTGCACGGCGATGAGAGTCTTTCCAGTCTTATCAATCAGCTGGTCATCTATGCCCTTGTTCGTGATGAATTGGACCGCAGCGAACCCTTCTGAAAAACTACCATTCAGGATGTCGTGTTCAGAGCTGATCACGACTTTTCCAGTCTTGTCGATAAACTCGTGTTTCTCTGGACCGGGCGGAAACGTGACTTCGCCGGAGAGCGGTACGCCGACGAGTGCGAGACCATTAGAGAAGGGCCTTCCGACTGCGAACTGAGGCGGTATGGTCCACTTCCCGCTTTTGTCGATGTAACCCCATTTGAAATCTACCGATACTGCAGCGAGCCCCTCGGAGAAATTGGTCCCGTTATCGAACTTGGGTTCGATTACAGGCTTGCCGGTCTCATCGATGTAACCGTGTTTACCATCTTCGTTTTCAAACGCCGCAAGCCCTTCTGAAAATTCCTCCGCCCACGAGAACTGGGGTTCGATGGCGATCTTCCCAGTGCGGTCGATATACCCCCACCTGCCGTTTTGCTGGATTGGTCGAAGGTGCGAACCAGGTTGTTCTGACTGCGCCTGACTCCAACCGTAAGACGCTAGGACCACACCAATTGCGAACAGCGCCGAAAATGATAACCTCTCGAACATAAACTCTCACCTCATGTGAGGTCTAGACGCCGAGCGGGTCCGGAATGTTGCATGAAAGCGTAAGTCTGGTTAACGCGCCGGACAAGTAGAGTACTAGCCCGGAACATGTCGTGTTACGCAAATCAGGCGTTAGGTCGCCACTGCGTAGATAAGGTGAGTCTGGTCCGCCCGTGGAGACTGACCTCGCGCAGAATCGAGCGATATTCCTCGCCGCAAAATCCGAACCTGCATACCTCACTCTCAAGCCACTCTTCGGGGATATTCGTTCTGATCGGAGAGTCGTCCAAGAACACGTCGTATGACCCGTCAGCCTTTTTGACCACGTCGAGAAAACGCTGTTTACGATAGGGTGAGTCTTTTGCTGTGCGGGTCATGAAAACGAGTCTAGATCAAATCGCAGTCTAGAGTCCTTATTAACGCCGGACATGTGAAGTGCTACTTCAAATCTTCGGTGACGGGACGCAAATCAGGCGTTAGGTCGCCACTGCATAGATAAGCTGAGTCTGGTCAGCCCGTGGAGACTGACCTCGCGCGGAATCGAGCGATATTCTTCGCCGCAAAATCCGAACCTGCATACCTCACTCTCAAGCCACTCGTGGAATCGAACCAAAAGTGGGGCTCCGGTAGCGTGAATCACCAGTAGGTAAGCCCAATTCGAACATCTGCGCGCTCCATTCAGGATGTCGCTCGGAGGAATTCAGTTTCCAAATATTCCATTAATGAATTGCCGTAAACGATCGCATCAGTGTCATGCACTACGATGGAAAGTACAGTACTCCTACTCAGATCCGGGGTGCAGACGACGTATCGATGGCCGTAAATGGGGACGAGACTCGCCTCTACCGTGAGTTGAAATCCCCGCCCGGCGAGGTCCGAGATTATTTCGTGCTCGCTGGTGCGGATTCGTTCCACGAGCGTTTTCACAATTTCGATATCCCTCGGATACGAATAGACACCGACAGATTCACGTTGCGATCCAGCCGGAGCGTTTACATTTAGCGTCGGAAGATCTGTGCCGTTCATCTCAAGAAGAAACGACCTGAAATCTTTGGGGAAACGGGTACTCAGCACACTCTCGTACTCTTCAATCAATTTGACCGACAGTCCGACATTCCAGCGGGTACCCCGCTGAATTTGAAATCCATAAATCGTCGGATTTATTGACGTATTGCTCCATTTTGCTTCGGTAGCTCGCCTGAACTCAGCCAGAAAATCCGTGATCGCCATATCGGTCAGTGTAGAGCGTTATCCTCTTAGCCATCGAATATTGTTGAGTGAATTGTCTACTTCCCGATCCCAACTCCTTATCGGAAAGTTGACGCGCTACTCCAAGTTTCCCGTAACGCGGCGTCCATGCTAAGTCTCTGTCAAAAGAGCACCAGGCCTCCCGGCGCGCCATCTTCACGGTAGTTCGTGCTCGATGCTCGACTTTTACTGTCGGACAGGTGCTGGCCTGACCTCAGTACTCCATATCACACGACCCGCGGAATCGAACAGGGTGATGTTGGCCTTGCCATCTTTGAGGCCGAAGATGCCGGCGGTGGTTCCTTGCTCATTCGTGAGAATGAATCGCTCCGCCGTGATCGTTTTCGGCGGCGGGGCCTGCTCCTGCGCCCGCAAGACTCGGGGAGACAGGCTGTACGACGTGATGCCGCCAAGTAGGCCAGCAACAAGGGAAAGACCGAGATTCAATTTCTGATTCATGGCTAAATCCTCCTAATGTGGCGATCATGCCGCCGAGCATTCGAGAACGAAACCATGCACGCAGCGGCGGGCATCATCCTGAGAACGAAGCCGCAGCGATTCCTTGCAGGGTTTGCAGCGACTTTTCTTACGGATCGGGGCCCGGTCAGCCTCTCTCTGTCAGTCCCGATAAGGAGCGTATGTGGTCGGTATTCAGGGAACCACGACCGTTGGGAGATCTGGAGAAGCCCCCCTGTCCGCAAAACGATGGCAGGGACTGGGACGCCCACCGAAACTGCTGCGCCGGGATAACCAACATCAGCCCGTTTCCGTGAAACAACTGGCGCAGTCGTTGGCGGCAAGCGCTTGGGGAAATGTTTCCTGGCGCGAGGGAACCAAGCAGAGACTCTGCTCCCGCTTTGCAGCACAGCGCGTCCGAGTTGCTCATCGGGATTATTGGCGCAGCGAACTGCGTCGAGAAGAATGGCTATTGATCGAATGGCCCAGGGGAGAAAGCGAACCAACGAAGTACTGGCTTTCTACGCTCCCGGCCGATAGCAAACTCGTGGACCTGGTGAAGCTAGCCAAGCATCGTTGGATCGTTGAGCGCGACTTTGAAGAGCTGAAGCAAGAACTGGGATTAGGCCACTACGAAGGTCGCGGTTGGCGCGGATTTCATCACCATGGCACGATGTGCATCGCCGCATACGGCTTCCTGGTAGCGGAGAGAAGCCGTTTTTCCCCCTCGGCGCGAGCCGGTCAACTGGACCTACGCACCCAGAAAATTCCGCCCGACTTCCGGCCGCGGGGCTCGTCGCATTCGCGCCGAGCGGCATAATCCGTACTCGATCGCTACACTCCGGATCAAACTCGCTAGATTGTTGCTCAAACAGCTACCTTGCTGCCCATTTTGTTGCATCCGTCGTTTATGACACAGTAGTACTAATCGGGAGTTATCCCGTAAGGGTCAAGAAATGTGACTACTGCATTCTAGAAAACGTCGCACACATAAGCCCTGTGCTCGACCCAAATCGCCAAACAGTCGTGAGCGAAGGCAGCCTCTTAACGCAAGCGTTACTTAGCACGATTTATCGGTTTGCTGCGAAGCCTTCGGCAACGGCAAAGACGATTGACCGAATACATAGCGCCAGCCTGTCGCGGTGCGCACATATGTGTCCGAGAACCAAACTGTATAGTCGAATGGTTTTCCGTCTTGCGCACCTTTCTCCCACAACTTAGCGGTCACAACCGCGGTATCGCCCCAAATGCGAACCATCTGCGCGCTGTCTTCTTGATGCTCGTAGACGAAGCGGCCGTTTCGCGCCTCCTCGAGCAAATCGGCTTTGGTGTAAGTCTTGCCGGAACCTGTCACGAGTGTGAAATCGTCAGCCAGAATACGATCCATTGTTGAGGCATCGTTCTTTTTGACGGCAGACTGGTATGCAGCGTCCAGCGCCGCGACCAGGTTTCTATCGTCGGCAGCGGACGCTTTTGTGTAGTCACGGAAAGAGACCGAGCCGGGGAGCCGATCTTCCATGCCCACAAACAGGGCAAGCATGGCAACAACGCCGACCTTCAGCCAAAGAGCAAGCGGATTCACTTCGATCTCCTTCTCGCGATGGGTTTTCGCGGCGGCAAAATGCCCGACGGTTGATTGCATGCGAGAAACGAGAGTAGGAGGGGCTTCCTACCCTCGTTCCGTCGCGCTTCGCGCCGCTGGACTTCCCGCGCTGGATACAACATTGGCGATTGCTATCTTTTTTCTTTCGCTACTTGCGAAATCGCCGGCTCAGGCCCGAAGTGGCCGAAGGCTAGCTTGCGCATCATCTGCTGGCGGATGCCTTCGGACACGGTAATACTTGCGGCTTCGCTATTGCGGGCTTCGGAGGCGGCGTCAACGCTGGCGTCCCCGTAGCCCTGGTAGCGAGGAACGGCCAGAAACGCTGGAATGTTCGCGCCCAGCGGGCAACCGCCATCGGAGACGACGCACGCTTGGCCGGTGATCTCGCCTTTTTCGTTGATACCGTTGGCGCCGATCAAGAGCAGCGGCGAACTTTTCGGGATTAAGGAGTTGAGGTCAAGCATCTTGCCATCTTCGTACAGGAAGGCGTGAAAGGAAGGGAGCGATACGCCTACCACTTGACCTTGATCGTTGACGTCCAGAGCTTCGCTGAGGCTATCGCCGGGGAGCACGCCGATGTCCGTCATTTTGCCGCTTGCTTTTGTCC
>Ga0210394_10000625_pt1 | contig 70320 bp, 65 predicted proteins | sample IncBWC12MmetaG_FD_160121 | JGI IMG/M metagenome (GOLD analysis project Ga0210394, IMG submission 160121) | Forest soil microbial communities from Barre Woods Harvard Forest LTER site, Petersham, Massachusetts, United States - Inc-BW-C-12-M | ecosystem: Environmental > Terrestrial > Soil >... | reverse complement strand
CTGTTGTTTTCAGAAAAAAACGTGATAACCGTTCTTACGTATCGGTTATTCCTTTTCCTGAAGCATAAGGGCTAATCCTAACAAAAACTTAAACCCCTTGCAATTGTGAGGGGTTTTTTATTTATACATTTGTCAAAATTTTTTAAATAAGTATGCTGCAAATAAATTATATAAGAGATAATAAAGAAGAAGTTATAAAACGTTTAGCTATTAAAAACTTTAAAGATGCCGAAAGCATTATAACTAAAGTTATTAGTATAGATGCTGAGCGCCGTGCTGCACAAAAAGAAAGTGATGATGTAAAAGCTGAAGCCAATGCACTTGCCAAACAAGTAGGTGAGTTAATGAAAGGTGGCAAAAAAGAAGAAGCTGAAACTGTAAAAGCTAAAACAGCGGATTTAAAATTAAAAGAAAAACAAATTGATGAGGTTTTAAAAACCAAAGAAGAAGAGATACACGCTTTATTAGTACAAGTACCTAACTTACCAAATACAACCGTGCCTTTAGGCAAAACACCTGAGGACAATGAAACTGTTTTTGAGCATGGCGAAAAACCTAACTTGCCTGCAAGCGCACAACCACATTGGGATTTAGCCGCTAAATATAATTTAATTGATTTTGAATTAGGCGTAAAACTTACCGGAGCAGGTTTCCCGGTATATAAAGGTAAAGGTGCTCGTTTGCAACGTGCTTTAATTAATTACTTTTTAGATAAGGCAATTGCAGCAGGTTATATGGAAGTACAACCGCCTATTATGGTTAATGCCGATAGTGGTTATGGTACCGGACAGTTACCCGATAAAGAAGGGCAAATGTATTTTGTTGGCGAAGATAATTTATACCTGATACCAACTGCTGAGGTGCCTATAACCAACATTTATCGCGATGTAATTTTAAAAGAAAGCGAATTACCTATTAAAAATTGCGGTTATACACCTTGTTTCCGTAGAGAGGCAGGAAGCTATGGTAAAGATGTACGTGGTTTAAATCGTTTACACCAGTTTGATAAAATTGAAATTGTGCAAATTGCTCCGCCTGAAAAATCATATCAAATTTTAGAAGAAATGAAGGAGTATGTGGCTGGTTTATTAAAAGAATTAAACTTACCCTTTCGTATACTTAAACTTTGCGGTGGCGATATGAGTTTTGCATCTGCTTTAACCTACGATATGGAAGTGTGGAGTGCTGCACAAAAACGTTGGTTAGAGGTTAGCTCGGTTTCTAACTTTGAGAGCTTTCAAACCAATCGTTTAAAATGCCGTTATAAAGATGCAAATGGTAAAACAAATTTATGCCATAGCTTAAACGGAAGTGCATTGGCATTGCCTCGTATTGTGGCATCATTATTAGAAAACAATCAAACAGAAAATGGTATAAAAATTCCTGAGGTGTTAGTTAAATACACAGGATTTGATATGATAAACTAAAATTAAAACACATTATGAAACAAACATCACTTATTATTAATATTGTGCTTATTGCAGCAGTTGCAGTATTATTTTACATGAACATATCGCTTAAAAAAAATGTAGAAGCATTGGGTGGAGCAAACCCTTCGGCAGTATTACAAACTCCGGCTACTTTGGCTGCTAATAATGTTGATTTAAAAAATGCAAAAATTGCGTACCTAAATATCGATTCGTTAGATTATAAATATCAGTACATCGTTGATAATTCTAAAGAATATGCCAATAAACAAATGGCTTTAGAGAGTCAGTTAAATAGCATGGCTGCTAAATTTCAGGCCGATTATCAGGATTTTCAGCAAGCTGCACAAGCAGGAGTACGTGGGGAAGCAGAATTAAACAAACAAAAAGGACAGTTAGAACAACAACAATATGATGTAGCGGCTAAACAAAAACAATTAGAAAACTTAGGTGAAGAAGTAGCCAAAAAACGTGGTGATATGCTTAAAAAAGTATCTGACTTTATTGCCAGATATAAAATGGCAAATATGATTATATTTTAGCTTATACTACAGCCAACATTAGCTCAGTACTTTATGCTAAACCGGGTTTAGATATTACTAAAGAAATTGTTGATGGCTTAAACTCTGAATACAAAACACAAAAATCTTCAACTAAAAAATAAAGACGCATGAAAAAGAAATTAGATAGTGTAGCAGAGTTTCATGAAGTATTTAAAATTGGTAATGCCGATAAGATTACTTTGTTAGAAGAAAAAGATTATATGCTACGTTTTAACCTGATTAAAGAAGAGAACGAAGAGTATTTGGAAGCTTGCAAAAACAAGGATATTATTGAAATTGCAGATGCCTTGGGTGACCAACTTTATATTTTATGTGGTACTATTTTAAAACATGGCTTACAGCATAAAATAGAAGAGGTGTTTGACGAAATACACCGCAGTAACATGAGCAAGCTGGATGAAAATGGCATGCCCATTTATCGTGAAGATGGTAAGGTTATGAAAAGTAACCGTTATTTCAGACCAGATATTAAGAAGATTTTGGACAAGTAGTTTTCTTATAAAGAAAACCACTTTTCAATAACATCAGCTAAGCGATTACTGTAACCGCCTTCGTTATCGTACCAACCAATAATTTTTACCATATTACCTACAACAGCGGTAAACTCAGCATCTAATATGCAAGAGTGTGGGTTGCCAACTATGTCGCTTGATACGATGGGGTCTTCAGTATATTCCAAAATGCCTTTTAGTTCTTGCTGAGCAGCACGTTTAAATTCTGCATTAATTTCATCAGCCTCTGCATGACGTTCTAAAATACACGTAATATCAGTTAACGAACCATCAGGCACAGGCACACGAATGCCACAGCCACCAACTTTGCCTTCTAATTCAGGGAAAATTTTTGTAGTTGCTTTAGCTGCCCCGGTTGAGGTTGGTACAATATTTAAAGCTGCGGCACGTGCACGGCGTAAATCTTTATGAGGGGCATCATGAAGTCGTTGGTCGCCTGTGTAAGAGTGTACGGTAGATATATAAACATCTTCTATGCCCCACTTAAGCAATACTTTTATCATAGGTGCGGCGCAGTTTGTAGTACACGATGCGTTTGAAATTATTACATCATCTTTACTAAGCACCTTATCATTAACACCCATTACAATGGTTTTAATATCGTTATCCTTTGGTGGAGCAGATAACAGAACTTTTTTTGCACCTGCATCTAAATGTTTTTGTGCCGACGCTTTATCTAAAAAAAAACCTGTGCTTTCAACTACTACATCAACATCTAATTCTTTCCAGGGTAATTTAGCTGGGTCAGCACTTGCGGTAATTTTTATTTTTTGATTATTAATAATCATATAATCACCTTCAATAGCAATGGTGCCATTAAACCTACCATGCACCGAATCATATTTTAGTAAGTGCGCAAGTGTTTTGCTATCAGTTAAATCGTTAATGGCTACTATCTGTATATTAGGACGGTTAATGGCGGCACGTAAAAAAACTCTTCCTATTCTTCCAAAGCCATTAATGGCTACTTTTACTTTTTTCATATGTTTTTATTTGTGGTACAAAGTTCAATATTTGTTTCAACAAAAAACAAACATTCTACATAAAAATAGCTAAAAATGCTGAAGTTTGTAAAATTTAATTTTTAGCCTGTATGCAATTAAAATACCAAAACAAAGCCAAAGCCATTTTATTGTTAGAAGACGGAAAGTATTTTGAAGGAAAAGCGGCGGGTGCTATAGGAACTACTACCGGAGAAATTTGTTTTAATACAGGTATGACAGGTTATCAGGAGATTTTTACCGACCCATCATATTACGGACAAATTATTGTAATGAATAACACCCATATTGGTAATTATGGAGTAAACGAAACCGATGTTGAAAGCGATAGTATTAAAATTTCGGGCATGGTTTGTAAGAAGTTTAATAGCGGGTTTTCTCGTGCAGCAGGACAAAAATCGTTACAAGATTATTTTACCGAAGCAGGCATAGTTAGTATTAGCGATGTAGATACACGCGCCATTGTACGCTATATTCGTGATAAAGGGGCTATGAATTGTATTATCTCTTCAGCTATTTCTGATATCGAAGAATTAAAAAAACAACTGGCTAAAGTGCCAAGTATGGCTGGTTTAGAATTGTCATCAAAAGTAAGCACGCTAAAAGCTTATGAAGTTGGTAACCCTAATGCCATAAAACGCGTGGCTTTGATAGATTTTGGAGTTAAGAAAAACATAGTACGCAGCTTAGTTGACCGTGGTTGCTTTGTAAAGGTTTTCCCTATGAAAAGCAGCTTAAAAGAAATGCTTGATTTTAAACCAAACGGTTTTATGTTGAGTAATGGTCCTGGCGACCCAGGGGTTATGAAAGATGAAATTAAGCTGGTAAAACAAATCATAGACACTAAAATCCCTTTATTTGGTATTTGCTTAGGGCATCAGTTATTGGCTGAATCGCAAGGCATTTCAACATATAAGATGCATAGCGGACACAGAGGGATAAACCATCCGGTAAAAAATATTATTACGGGCAAAAGCGAAATAACTTCCCAAAATCACGGCTTTAGCGTTAAGGCTGAAGATGTAGCCGCTAATAAAGAGATAGAAATTACACACATTAACTTAAACGATAACACCATTGAGGGCATTCGGTTAAAAAAACAAGCCGCCTTTTCGGTGCAATATCATCCTGAAGCTTGTCCGGGTCCGCACGATAGTCGTTATTTATTCGACGATTTTGTAAAAAGTATGAATTAATAAAGCTGTTAAGGCTTGTTAACCTCTTGTCACAATTTTAAAACTCATTTTTAATTTAATGCTATCTTTATCCAATGAAAAAGATTAATCTACTTTTATGCTTACTGGTTGCTGCGCAAGGTTTTTCGCAGGGTAAAGGCTACGTAATTAATGGCGTTATGAAACGCGCTGCTGATAATTCGTATGTGTTCCTTTCGCATAAAGAAAATAACGTAACCCTTGTTGATTCTACTTTGGTTAAAGGAGAGAAATTTACCTTTAAAGGCAAAACTACCGAGCCTAATATGTATTGGCTTACATTAAAAAAAATTGAAGTACCTACACTTATATTTTTTGTAGATAACACAACTATTTCAATTAACACCGTGGTAGATTCATTAGCTACTGCACAAGTTAAAGGCGGCTCTACACAAAATGATTATAAAACCTGGCAGCAAATGCAAAACAAATATGCTGAGGTGCGTAAAGGACTTATAATGCAGTATAACGAAAAAGGTAAAAATCAGGATCAGGCGGGTGCGCAAAAAATTATGGATACTGCTATTGTTTTAGAACGTGCTTACGAGAAAAATATTGTAAAGTTTATTAAAGCACATCCACAATCAAACATTGGTGGATATGCTATTTATGCCGTAACGTTTGATTGGCCTAAGATAGATGAGTATGATGAAATGTACAACGCTCTATCTGACCAAGTTAAAAAAGGCAAATACGGCAAACTTGCCGAAGAAAAAATTGTGACTTTAAAAGGCATTACAGTTGGTTATCCGGCTATAAATTTTACACAACCCGATGTAAACGGTAAAAATGTTACGCTAACTTCTTATAAAGGGAAATATGTGTTGGTAGATTTTTGGGCAAGTTGGTGCGGCCCTTGTCGTGGTGAAAATCCAGCGGTAGTTGCTGCCTATCAAAAATATAAAGACAAAGGCTTTGATGTTTTAGGTGTATCGTTAGACCAAAATAAAGATAAATGGTTACAGGCCATTGCTAAAGATAACCTTACCTGGACCCACGTTAGCGATTTAAAAGGTTGGCAAAACGAAGCCGCCCAAAAATACGGTATAACTTCTATTCCCTTTAATGTTTTATTGGATAAAGACGGTAAAGTTTTAGCAAAAGGGTTACGTGGACCTGCTTTAGAGGCTAAATTGGCAGAAATTTTTGATAAGTAATCACTTTGTTTTGCAATAAAATAAATGAATGACTATATTTGTCGCCTGTTTTAGGTGAGGTGCCTGAGTGGCCGAAAGGAACAGTTTGCTAAACTGTCGTACGGGTAACTGTACCGCGGGTTCGAATCCCGCCCTCACCGCAAAGTGAATGAAATGCAATAAGAACGAATGAAATGCAATGAAAAGTGATTTAGATTAATCTAAATCACTTTTTTTTGTTAAAAAAGTTCGAATCCCTTCCGCTTTCTTTTACTTAATTCATCTGCCTGTATTCAACGGGTGATTTGCCCACTTGCTGTTTAAAGAACCTAGAGAAATGTGCCGGATATTTGAAGCCAAGTTCAAAAGCAATTTCACTCACTGATTTACTTTTATCAAAGATCTTATCTTTTGCGGCATCAATGATTGCTAACTGAATATATTCCTGAGCACTTTTGCCGGTTTCTTTTTTTATTAAATCACCAAAATAATTTGGAGAAAGATGAAACTGTTCTGCAAAGTGTGCTACTGTCGGGATTCCAATTTTTTCAGGATTCTCTGATTCGAAATACGAATTTAGAAGTGATTCAAATTTGGTCAATACATCGGAGTTGATATTATCTCTTGTAATGAATTGCCTATCATAGAACCTTTGACAATAGTTAAGAAGTAATTCTATATTAGAAGTAATTAAACGTTTGCTATGTTTGTCAACCGGATGTTGCAACTCAGATTGAATTTTACCAAAACACTCACGAATAAGTTCTAACTCTTTTTGGCTGACATGGAGCGCTTCGTTGGCTTCATAAGAGAAGAAATTATACTCTTTCATATGCTGGCTAAGTGGTGTTCCACGAATGAGATCAGGGTGAAATAAAAGCGCATGGCCTCCCCATTTGTAATTCGTTAAAACACTATTGCCCGACCACGGGAAAGTAGGGATTTTGCAAATAACCGATAAACAATTTGGTCAAATAGAGTTATTTTATGGAGCAAAAGTTCAACCATTACCAGAAGTGCCTCAACAATTAGAGCTATTTTAGTAAAAACAGAAATAAAAAAATCGTTCTTCGGAACGATTTTTAATACTGATAACCTGACTTTTTTTATCCTGAAAACAACTTAAAACCAAGCAATAAAGAGGCTTTTGGAACTACCTGTTGTTTATCAGTAAGCCAAAGATACATTTTGAAAGCAAATCACAACGAGAAGGCGTGATAGTAAATCAAGAATATTGTTGTTTATCAGTAAGCCAAAGATACATTTTGAAAGCAAATCACAACGGCAACCATTTTATGGGTTTTTTCCATCCTGTTGTTTATCAGTAAGCCAAAGATACATTTTGAAAGCAAATCACAACACCGGTACAAATGCTCCAGAAAATTCATTTGTTGTTTATCAGTAAGCCAAAGATACATTTTGAAAGCAAATCACAACGTAACCCCTGTAACATTTCTAATCGTTTCTGTTGTTTATCAGTAAGCCAAAGATACATTTTGAAAGCAAATCACAACTGCAATTGCTTATTTATGGAATGGAACTGCGTTGTTTATCAGTAAGCCAAAGATACATTTTGAAAGCAAATCACAACCTATTTACTCGTCTATAAGTTAAATGATGCGTTGTTTATCAGTAAGCCAAAGATACATTTTGAAAGCAAATCACAACCACTCAACTCGTCCGGGAAAGCATGGTAAGGTTGTTTATCAGTAAGCCAAAGATACATTTTGAAAGCAAATCACAACGTTACGAAATTGAGAAGTTAAACCCTATAGGTTGTTTATCAGTAAGCCAAAGATACATTTTGAAAGCAAATCACAACGGTATGGCAACAATTATCTGCCGAATGGGGTGTAAGAGGTCTAACCTTTGAAAGTCCTTATCAGTAAGTCAAAGAATAAATTTTTAGTCGTTTTTTTAATCCTAAACCTTATATTTATGCAACAAACTTACTCATAATTCCTACCTTTTAAAGGTATAAGGAAAAATAATATTTCGTTGTAATAATTGATTTAATTTAGCCGCTTATTAAATAAACATTTAAAAATTATTATAGAGATAAAAACTCTAATAGATAAGTACAACCTAAATATATACCATGACCAAACTAAAAAAAATAAATATCGAAAAACAATTATTTACGGATTTAGCAGGGCTTATAGAGGAAAGTAAACAATACGTAGCACAAACAGTAAACTCAACTCTTACGTTATTATATTGGAGAATTGGCAAACGAATAAGTAATGATTTATTGCAAAATAAACGTGCTGAGTACGGTAGTCAAATTGTCGCGACGGTATCGCGACAATTGGTAGAAAATTATGGCAATGGCTTTGCTGAAAAGAGCATCCGTAGAATGATTCAATTTGCCGAGGTATTTCACGATGAACAAATTGTCGCGTCAGCGATGCGACAATTGAGTTGGTCTCATTTTATAGAGTTAATTCCTCTAAAAGAACCGTTACAAAGAGAGTTTTATGCTGAAATGTGCCGGATAGAAAAATGGAGCGTAAGAACCCTGCGTGAAAAAATAAATGGTATGCTTTATGAGCGCACAGCCATTAGCAAAAAACCAAAACATTTGATAAAACAAGAAATAAAGCAACTAAGAAATGAAGATAAACTTACTCCTGACTTAGTTTTTAGAGACCCCTATTTTCTTGATTTCTTGGGATTGAAAAATACATTTAGCGAAAAAAATCTTGAAGATGCCATTTTAAGGGAGTTAGAAAGGTTCATTTTGGAGCTTGGGCAAGGCTTTACCTTTGTAGAACGCCAAAAAAGAATGATTATTGATGGCGAAGATTTTAAACTTGATTTACTTTTTTATCACCGCAAATTAAAACGTCTTATAGCCATAGACCTAAAATTAGGCAAGTTTAAAGCGGCGTATAAATCACAAATGGAATTATATCTCCGTTGGTTAGAAAAAAATGAAATGGAAATTGGAGAAGAAACACCAATAGGTTTAATCCTTTGTGCCGAAGGAAATAAAGAACAAATAGAATTATTGCAACTAAACAAAGCAGGTATTAAAGTAGCAGAATACTTAACAGAACTGCCCGATAAAAAATTACTGCAACAGAAATTGCATCAGGCAATAGAAATTTCAAAAAAGCATATTGAAAATAATGAGTAAGGTAGATAAACTGGCGAGAGCAAAAATAATAAAGGGTTTCTAACCTTGATTTGGTAAAAAGTTTTACTTTTGAGCAGGTCTATTAATAGAGTTACTAAAGATAGACAAATTTGGGAGATTTACTCCAATGAAATCAGACCTCAAAGACACAGAGAAACAATATCTTAGTAAACTTATTGATCGTATTGTTAACCTAAGGAAAGAGAAAGGAATGAGTCAGGAAAAACTGGCTATTGAAAGCGAAATAGCTCGTTCGCTAATGCGAGGCTATGAGCGAAAGGAAAGGAATATTTCTTTCGCAAATTTGGTTCGCATCATCAAGCTTGGATTTCAAATGTCAATTGAAGATTTTTTTGCAGAAGGATTTGATAGTATTGTGTCAAATTATTAGAAATAGTTACATTTGTGTTAGAAGGAGCTTTATGAGGGGATAAAGGCTTTTTTAATCGATTATTAGTCAATTCGTTGAGTGGTTTAAGATTCGAAAGTTGTAACCCCGAGTCCGCTAAAAAAGGACTTAGGCTAAAAAACCTAAGTCCTTTTTTTTTACAGCAAAAAATGCAACAATGGTAAAAACAAAATGTACACTGGTCTTATTCTTTTTAGTGCAATTAATTTTTGCACAAAACGGTAGTAAACCATTTGTATTGGGCACAATTGAAGAAATTCAATCGAAAGAATTGGCTGAAAAACGAATTTTAAACGTTTATCTGCCCGAAGGATATAATCCTAATGATACAACTAAATATGCTGTTGCCTACTTATTGGATGGCTCGGCCGATGAAGATTTTATACACGTAGTGGGGCTTTATCAGTTTAATAATTTTGATTGGATTAGCAGGGTACCTAAAACAATTGTAGTAGGCATTGCTACGGTTGATAGAAGAAGAGATTTTACATATCCTACAACTATTGAAGGGGATAAAAAACGATACCCCACAACAGGGCACTCCGATAAATTTATTGCCTTTATAGAAAAAGAATTACAGCCTTATATTGAAAAAAAATATAAAACAAATGGCTCAAAAACTATTATAGGGCAATCGTTAGGCGGCTTACTGGCTACCGAAATTTTACTTAAAAAACCAACTCTATTCAATTATTATATCATTATTAGTCCGAGCCTGTGGTGGGACAATGGTTCTTTGTTAAACCAGCCATCAATAATTTTACAAGAAAATTTTTCTAAAAAAACCAATATATATGTTGGAGTGGGGAAAGAAGGCTTAACACCAACCGAAATTCCAAGAGTAATGGAGGTAGATGCTAACTTATTAGTAGAAAAAATAAAAAATACAAAAAGTAAAACCGTAAACGCTTATTTAGATTATTTGCCGGAAGAGAACCATGCAACTATAAGCCATCAGGCCATTTTTAATGCGTTAAGGGCATTATATCCTTTAAAAAAAACAGAAAAATAATTACAATCAATAAATTAAAAATATTTCAATGATAACAGCACTTTTTATACTTATAGCATTTATAATTCTTATTTATGTCTATATGCAGCAAGCCAAATTTGGTAAACAACCAACGGCTGAACGATTAGAGAGGATTAAAAAATCACCTAACTATAAAAATGGGTCGTTTCAAAACCTCAGCCATACACCAGCTTTAACCGAAGGGGTTAGTTACTTTAAATTATTTAAGGAATTTTTTTTCAGTAAAAAAACAAGAGTTACTCCAATTGATAAAATCCCTTCTACCAAAACCAATTTATTGAATTTAGATATAAATAAAGATATTTTAGTTTGGTTTGGGCACTCATCGTACTTTATACAAATTGATGGAAAACGAATTTTAGTTGACCCTGTTTTAAGCGGCCATGCTTCTCCGTTTTCTTTTAGTATAAAAGCATTTAACGGAGCCGATGTTTATAAAACAGATGACATTCCTGAAATTGATTATCTGTTTATTTCGCATGATCATTGGGACCATTTAGATTATAAAGCTATAAAAGCTCTTAAACCAAAAATTAAAACGGTTATTTGCTCGCTTGGTGTAGGCGAGCATTTAGAGCATTGGGGCTATAACCCTAAAAATATTATTGAAAAAGATTGGAACGAGAAATTTGAACTTGAAAATGGGTTTACTGTAAACACAACTCCTGCAAGGCATTTTTCGGGTAGAACGTTTACCAGAAATAAATCCTTATGGATGTCGTATGTGTTGCAAACTCCCACTATGAAAATTTTTATTGGTGGCGATAGCGGATACGATACCCACTTTGCTGAAATTGGAAAAAACTTTGGCCCGTTTGATTTAGCTATACTTGAAAACGGACAATATGATAGAAAATGGAGGTACATACACAGTTTACCCGATGAAATTTTACAAGTTGCTAAAGATTTGCAAGCCAATAAAGTGTTGCCTGTGCACTCCTCTAAATTTGCTTTAGCAGCCCATGCCTGGGACGAACCTCTAACCAAAATTATAGAAAATGCTAAGAAAGAAAACCTATCAATAATAACTCCTATGATAGGCGAGCAGGTAAATTTGAAAGATACTACGCAGCAATTTACTGAGTGGTGGAAGGGTATAAAGTAAAATTTCTGTTATAATTGAACTTACAAGGGAAACCATGTTTTGGCTTCCCTTTTTTATGTTAAATAATTTCCATGTCATAAATAAGTAATATATTTGTAAGGTAAACTAACAAGTTATACTACATATATGAACTCGTCTGAATTATCATCCTCTTTGCGCGAAGTAGTGGCTGCCATACATAAAGGGCTCCGTAAACAAATGTCGGCCATTAGCACATATTCTATGACCGAAATAGAAACCATAGCACATTTAATGCGTAATCCTTCGTTGTTGCCTACCGAACTTGCTGCTTTAACAAGGGTTAAAACACAATCTATGTCGCAAATTTTAGCCAAGCTGGAGGGGCAAGATGTTGTTAAACGAACTCCATCTAAAGAAGATAAACGCAAAGTTTATATTTCGCTTACACCTTTCGGTAAAAAAATGGTTGAGCAAACTCGTTACGAACGTGATGAATGGCTTAAAGGTGTAATTGAAAAATCATTAACAGATAAAGAGAAGGAATTGCTTATAAAAGCATTGCCTGTTTTAAATAAATTAATTGCAACTAAATAATATGGAGACCAGCAACCACACACCAAACGGGGCGTTACCGAAAAGCCAAACGAGTAGGGAAATAAAAATTATACAAATGGAAAATACAAACACAGAAGTAAACCAAGTGAAATGGTACAACTACATTGCCGCATTTTTTGCGGGCGTTTTTTTAGCTAATGTAGTTCCACATTATGTAAATGGCATATCTGGCGATGCCTTTCCTTCACCTTTTGCTGATCCTCCGGGTAAAGGTCTATCATCTTCATTGGTAAATATTTTGTGGGCGTTATTTAACTTGGTAGTTGGTTATTTTCTTTTTAAAGGAGGTAAAATAAACTCGAAAAACAAACTAACCCTGCTTATTTTCTTTATTGGCATAGCACTTATTAGCATAATGTGCAGCATGACATTTGCTGAAAAAGTAAAATTATAAAATGATAACAGTTTTAGATAAAAATACAGCCCTTGTTTTAATCGACCTGCAAAAGGCTGTTTTAAGAAGAGAAGCAGTACACCCAGTAAAAGACGTAATTGAAAAGTCAGCTACTTTAGTAGCTGCTTTTCGTAAAGCTGGCCTGCCAATAGTAGTGGTAAGTGTAAACCCTTTTGGTGCAGCTTGGCTTGAATCTCGTAAAGACCAATATGGGTTACCAAAAGGTAAGGCTACTCAAACTTTACTAAATCTTGTTATGTCAGTTTTTGGATTACTGGATACCGTAAAAGAAATTAAAACGCAACCCGACGATATTTTTATCATTAAAAAAACATGGAATGCTTTTTATAACACAGCTTTGCATAACGAATTGCAAAAACGTAGCATAACAGGCATTGTGATGGCGGGTGTTTCTACCAGCATTGGAGTAGAGGGGACGGCACGTGCAGCAAGTGAGTTAGGTTATAACTTAAGCTTTGCTACTGATGCCATGACGGATACAAAAATGGAAGCCCATACGAATAGCATAAATGTTATTTTTCCGCGTATAGGAGAAGTAGGTAAAACAATCGACATTATTGAAAAACTTAGCAATAGAGTTTAAATTAAAAAAACGTATAACATGATAACAGCCATCGACAAAAACACCGCACTTGTTTTAATAGACCTGCAAAAAGGAGTTGTAAAAATGGATGTAGTTCATCCTATAAAAAACGTATTAGAAAAATCGGCTGAGTTGGTAGCTGCTTTTCGTAAAGCTGGTTTGCCTATTGTAGTAGTAAATGTTATCCCTACCGGAGATAAGGAGCATATTCGTAAAGATGGCGGTGCTATGCGAAACGTTTCGGCTTTTTCTAACAGCGATTTTGCTGAAATTACAGACGAGATTAAAACACAACCCAATGATATTTTTATAACCAAACATACGTGGAACGCTTTTTACAACACCAAGCTGCACGATGAGTTGCAAAAACGTAACATAACCGGCATTGTGTTGGCTGGTGTTTCAACGAGTATTGGAGTTGAGGGCACAGCACGTGCAGCAAGCGAGCGAGCTTACAACATAAGCTTTGCTACCGATGCTATGACTGATAGAAATATAGATGCACATAACAATAGCGTTAACGTTATTTTTCCTCGTATGGGTGAAGTTGGTACAAGTGCCGATATTATAGCAAAGCTTAATAGTAGGGTATAAACTAAAAATGAACATAAGCACATTCAGAGCATTTAAAAGCAGAAACTACCGATTGTACTTTTCGGGTCAATCAGTTTCGCTTATAGGCACCTGGATGCAGCGTACATCGGTTTACTGGTTAGTTTATGTACAAACACAATCTACCTTTATGTTGGGGGTAGCTGTGTTTACAACGCAATTTCCCTCTTTTTTGTTTTCATTATTGGGTGGCGTTGTATCTGATAGGTATAACCGTTACCGCGTTTTACTTTTCACGCAAATAGCCTCCATGATACAGGCTACCTTGCTTACTGTATTAGTTATGTTTAACCAATATGCTGTTTGGGAAATTCTTATGCTTAATGTTTTACTGGGTATAATTAATGCTTTTGATGTACCTGCTCGGCAGGCTATGGTGTATGAAATGGTTGATGATAAAGAAGACCTATCAAACGCCATTGCGCTTAATTCATCAATGGTAAACCTTGCCAGACTTTTAGGCCCGGCTGTTGCGGGCATTGTGTTAGAAAAACTGGGGGCGGGTGTTTGCTTTTTAACTAACACCTTGAGTTTTGCGGCCGTTATACTATCCTTATTATTAATGCGCTTGCCAAAATATACGCCACAAGTCCACACAAAAAAAGTAATGGGCGAGTTAAAAGAAGGTTATGATTATTTAAAGCAAACACCTTCTATTGGGTTTATAATTTTATTCCTTGCTCTTATTAGTTTATTAGTTCTACCTTTTACTACATTATTACCTGTATATGCTAAAGTTATTTTTAAAGGCAATGCATCTATATTTGGCTACTTAAATAGTGCTATAGGTTTGGGTGCTGTTAGCGGAACCATTTTTTTGGCATCGCTTAAACCAGGTGTTAATCTTAAAAAAATTCTATTTATAAACACCTTAATATTTGGTATTGGCCTGATAGCATTTTCATATATGAATAATTTACCCATTGCCTTATTTTTTGCTGTTATAACAGGCTTTGGTATGATGTCGCAAGTAACCGTAAGTAACACCATTATACAAACAACGGTTTCAGTTGCTATGCGTGGCCGGGTTATCAGCTATTTTGCCATGGCGTTTTTTGGCATGCAGCCTTTGGGAGGCTTGCTAGTTGGAGGTGTTTCATCTTATATAGGTACACCCAATACTATTTTAGCTGAAGGAGTACTTGCATTATTGATTGCCATATTGTTTTCGTACGTTTTACGAAAAGAAATTTTTAAAAGAAAAGAGGTTTAGTCTTTAACCTAAAGCCTGTCTTAATTAGGTTAAGCAAGGTTTAAATTTTACTCCATTTTTTACCAAGTTAGATTATAATATAAAATTTATGCTTTAACTTTACCTTCGTAAAATTTGGGTATGAAAAAAAGTTTAATTTGGTATGTAACTATAATAGGTTTGTTTGCAGGGCTTAGTTGGTTTGTAATTGATAAAGGGGCTGTGCTTTCACCTAAAAATAAAACAAGTTTCAATACCGTTACTCCTGATGCAAAAACGTTAGAGAAAACGAAGCCTGTTATTATATCAGAAAAAACAAGTGTTCTAACTCAGTTTATAAATAATATAAAAAGTCCGCTTAGTTTGTTACTGTTGCAAATAATTGTGGTGTTAATTGCATCGCGTGTGTTTGGCATGTTAGCAGTTAAAATAGGCCAACCATCAGTAGTTGGCGAAATTTTTGCCGGTATATTTTTAGGTCCGTCTATTATAGGCATGTACTTCCCTGATTTTTCAACCTTCTTATTTCCTAAAGATTCTTTAAAGGCACTACAGTTTTTAAGTCAAATTGGCTTAGCCTTTTTTATGTTCATTATAGGCATGGAGTTAGATATTAGTAAACTAAAAAACAAAACCCACGATGCTGTTGTAGTTAGTCATGCCAGTATAATTTTCCCTTACTTTTTAGGCGTACTTATTTCGTATTTTATTTATGAGTCGTTTGCTCCTGCAGGTGTAAGTTTTCTATCATTCTCGTTGTTTATGGGCATAGCTATGAGTATAACAGCCTTTCCTGTGCTGGCACGCATTATACAAGAACGAGGTTTAACTAAAACCCCATTAGGTGTTATGGCAATTACCTGTGCCGCTGCGGATGATGTTACAGCATGGTGCATTTTAGCAGCAGTTATTGCAGTAGTAAAAGCAGGTAGTATGGTTAGCTCTGTATTTACTATTATACTGGCATTGTTATTTGTTATAGGCATGTTATATGCCATAAAACCTGCAATAAGAAAGTTTAGCTTAAACTTTATATCAAAAGAAAAGCTGGATAAAACACTTGTAGCAGTATCTTTTTTTATCATGCTACTATCAGCTTATTTTGCCGAAATAATTGGCATACATGCTTTATTTGGTGCATTTTTAGCAGGTGTTATTATGCCACAAAATGTTAAGTTTAAAGAACAGCTAACTGAAAAAATTGAAGATATAAGCGTAATGCTTTTGCTACCTATCTTTTTTGCTTTTACGGGCTTACGTACACAAATTGGTTTACTTAATGAAAGTCATTTATGGCTTACCTGCGTTTTAATAATTGCAGTCGCAGTTATGGGCAAATTTTTAGGAAGCGCCTTAAGTGCTAAAATGGTTGGGCAAACCTGGAAAAACTCATTATCAATAGGAGCTTTAATGAACACGCGTGGCTTAATGGAGCTAATTGTTTTAAATATTGGCTACGATTTGGGGATTTTGTCTCCAGAAATTTTTGCCATTCTTGTCTTAATGGCTTTATCAACCACCTTTATGACAGGGCCTGCCTTAAATCTTATCAATAAAATATTTAAAGATAAAGAGCCTCTACCTGCTTAATACAACGGGTTACTTGTTTAAAATTTAAAAAGTGAAACCAATATTTAAGTTAGGCATAATAGGTAACTGGTTAACCCTTTGGTACGTAATACGGTCGAAATAAAATATGTTAGCACGGTCGTACACGTTGGTGCAACCTGCATTAATTTCAAGCAACATACGGTCTTTTATCGTGTATTTGTAGCGCACCGAAATATCTAAACGATGATAGGTTGGTAAACGCTGCGACATTAAATTTCCGGAAACATAACCCAATTGCCCATTTTGTGCAGTGTAACTACTTGTGTAATTAGTTAAGTTAAGTTGCTGATAGTAACCTTGTGTGGGAGTAAATGGAAATCCAGACCCAAAATTCCAACGTACACTTGCTTCCCAGTGTTTCTTTTTGTCTAAGTTGTAAGAAGCCACAATGTTTATATTGTTTCTTCTGTCAAATATGGGGAAATACTCTTGTATGCCATCCCACCGACGGTTGTACGAATAAGAATAAACAGTCCATAAATAAAAACGATTTTTTTCGTACTTAAGAGTTACATCAAAACCACGCGAAAAGCCTGTTTCTACTATAAAATCCTGCACTTCACTGTCGGGATAGTAACCAATATGCTGTGGGTCGGAGTTAAATAATTTATACCTGTTACTGTTGGTTAAAAACGTAAATGTTTTTTGGTACGCTTCTATGTTTACAGCAATATTTTTAAATAAATCAAACTCAAAACCGGCTACTAAATGGTTCGCTCGTTGTATTTTGCTCCCAACAGGTGTACTGTCTTTTGAAGTAGCAGTTTTTGTGTAATAACTTTGTATGTTATCAGGACTAAATAAGAACCCATAAAAAAGATTTACCACATCCTGATCAGACTGAGCTGAAACTAAATTTTGCGAATAGATGCCGCTCGCAAATTTAAAACGTATACGGTTGCTAATATTGTATTTACCCGATAACCTTGGCTCAGGCGATATTTGCCCCAATGAAGCATACTCGTGTAAGCGAAAACTTGGCTCTATAACCAGTTTGCGGTTTTTCGATACAAACTTAGCTTTCACGTAACCTGCAATTTCGGTAGATGTGCCTTGTTGGGTAACTTCAATATTATTATAGCCGGCATGGTAGTCAAAATTGTTATGGTAACCCAATAATTCAAAACCATAAATAACCTGGTTTCTTCCTAAAAAGTTAGTAAACTTAAAACCTCCGTTAAAACCTCCAATACTACTGCTGTTGGCAGGTGTAGCAGATGTTGTTTCGTTAATTAAATATTGTGAGTAAGCAAAATTTCCTTCAATAAGGGTGTTGTTTCCGGAAGGAATTAAAACAAAGTTAGCGCCTCCACCAATCGAATTCCAATTAAAAGACGCTATGTTAGGATAAACAACTTTATCATTAAAATCGAATCCAAATAAACTTAGCTTAGACCCATTAGTTGAGTTTAAAGAAATTTTACCATACAAATCATTGTAGCTAAAAGGTAACCCATTAGGGCCATTTGCATACTGGTAAATATATTTTGATGTAGTTGGCAGGTACGATGTTTTACCAGACACTACAAATGATAAACTGGTGTTTCCGTTTTCTTTTAATTTTACTAAAGGACCTTCTATCATGGCTTTTGCACCAAAGGTTGATACAGCTACTTTAGATGATAAACGTTTTTTATTACCATCGCGGGTAGTGATGTCCATTACCGATGACGTTCTGCCTCCATACTCAGCCCCGAAACCTGCCGTATAAACATCAGCATTTTTAATAATATCAGTGTCAAATACCGAAAATAAACCGATAGAGTGGAAGGGGTTGTAAATAATCATACCATCTAACAACACTTTGTTTTGTACCGGCGAACCGCCACGTATATATAGTTGCCCACCTTGGTCTCCGGTAAAAGTTACACCTGGTATAACTTGTAAATACTGAGCTAAATCGGGTTGACCTACGCTGGGTAATTTTTTTATTTCTACAGTGTCTATACGACTTACCGATACTTGTGTATTTTCTTTTTTTGCTTGTTGCTCTCCGGTAGCAATTACTTCGGTAAGTTGTATGGTAGATTTGTTTAGGTATATTTTTTTACTTACAATTTGATTGGCTGTAAGAGTAACAGTTTCAAAAATAGAATCGTAACCTAAGTAACTTGCTACTAAAGTATAAGTGCCCGGTTTAATTTTGGTTATATTAAAAAAGCCATTTATATCAGTAGCGTTGCCAAACGTAGTTCCTTTTAAATATACATTGGTAAACAGGGCAGGCTCTCCGTTATCTTTAGTATAAACAAAGCCACGCACATTGGCAGTTTGCGCTTTTACTAATACTGAACTTGCGAACAGAAAAAGTAGGAGGCTTATTATTTTTTTTACCATTATTTTATTTTGAGGCTGCACAAAAATAGTATTTTAAATAGGCTATAATAATCTAATTTTTTAAACGGTCGATTTTAACAAATTAATGGTTAAGTAAAAAAAGATAAAAAAAACGCCCTACTGTTTGTAGAGCGTTTTTTAGTGGTTTAAAAAATATGCTTATAAATTACCCAATACTTTTGCGCGTGTAATGTATTTTTCAATATCGCGGTTTTCGGTACTTTTAGTGTATTCTTTTTGTATGCGTTCGTATAATTTAATCGCATCAGCATACTCACCTTTAGTTTCATAAGCAAAACCTGCTTTTTTCAAATAAATAGGCGATGTAAAATCATTAGCTTTACTATCAGCAGCTTTTAAATAATACTTAATTGCTTCATCAGCATTTTTAAGCTCCATGTTAGCATCACCCATAGCTCCAATAGCAACTGAGTTAAGTACTACATCTTTTGTACTGAATTTTTCAAGCTCATCAATGGCTTCCTGAAATTTACCGGTACGTAAGTAACTTACTCCTAAGTAATAGTGCGCTAAATTAGCTGTTGGTGTAAAAGAATATTCGTCGGCAATTTCCTGAAAACCTTTAATGGTTTTATCTGTTCCATCAGCTAAACGAATAGTTTTACCACCATTTATAGCCAAATTAAATGAATCTTTTTCAAAATATTGTTCAGCATAAAATGCTTCGGCTTGTGCTTCTGCATCTCTGGTAGGCACATAGTACATGGTAAAGGCTAAATATAACCCTACTACGCCAATAACGGCTGCAGCGCCAATGGCAATTTGCTTTTTATAATTTTCGTAAAAAAGTTCAAGGCGGTCAAACTGCCCTTCAACATCTATAGCAGGTGTAGTTTTTTCTTTTTCTGTTACTTCTGACATGTTAGAATTTATGGACTGCAAAAGTATATCTTTTTACCAATAAAAAAAATGTAAAGCATATAAATATTGCTTCCTAAAACTCTAATTATCAACAAAAAAGCCCCACATTTCTGTGAGGCTCTTTATGTATATAAGTTTAGAAAGATAGATTACATCATTCCACCCATTCCGCCATCCATGCCACCCGGCATTCCCATAGCTGGTTTGTCTTCTTTTTTATCAGCAAGCACGCATTCAGTAGTTAACAACATACCGGCAACTGATGCTGCGTTTTCTAAAGCAATACGAGTTACTTTAGTTGGGTCAATAACACCCGCTTTAAGTAAGTTTTCGTAAACTTCAGTACGAGCATTAAAACCATAGTCATCTTTGCCTTCTTTTACTTTTTGTATAACAATACTGCCTTCTAAACCACAGTTAGCGCAAATTTGACGTAATGGCTCTTCAATAGCACGTTTTACAATAGCAATTCCGGTGTTTTCATCATCATTTAAACCTTTTAATTTGTCTAAGCTAGATATAGCGCGTAGATAAGCTGTTCCACCACCTGCAACAATGCCTTCTTCAACTGCAGCACGAGTAGCAGCTAAAGCATCGTCAACACGGTCTTTTTTCTCTTTCATTTCAACCTCAGTAGCGGCGCCAATGTAAAGTACAGCAACACCACCGGCTAATTTAGCCAAACGTTCTTGTAGTTTTTCTTTATCATAGTCAGATGTTGTACTTTCAATTTGCGCTTTAATTTGGTTTACACGAGCTGTAATTTCAGCTTTTTTACCTGCGCCGCCAACAATAGTAGTATTGTCTTTGTCAATGGTAATTTTTTCAGCTTTACCCAATGAAGTTAAATCAGCATTTTCTAATTTAAAACCAACTTCTTCGCTAATAAATTTACCACCGGTTAAAATAGCGATGTCTTCTAACATAGCTTTACGGCGGTCGCCAAAGCCCGGAGCTTTAACTGCGGCAATTTTTAAGTTAGAACGTAAGCGGTTTACAACCAAAGTTTGTAAAGCTTCTCCATCTAAATCTTCAGCAATAATTAATAGTGGTTTACCTGTTTGTACTGCTTTTTCTAATACAGGCAGTAATTCTTTCATACTCGAAATTTTCTTTTCGTAAATTAATACGTAAGGGTTTTCGAACACGGTTTGCATTTTATCAGCATCAGTTACAAAGTATGGAGAAATGTAACCACGGTCAAATTGCATGCCTTCAACTACTTCAACAGTAGTTTCGGTACCTTTAGCTTCTTCAACTGTAATAACACCTTCTTTTTTTACTTTGCCCATTGCCTCAGCAATAAGTTTACCAATAACGTTATCGTTATTAGCCGAAATGGTAGCTACTTGCTCAATTTTTTTATTTTCGTTACCAATTGATTGCGATTGTTTTTGTAAGTTCTCAACTACTGCAATAACCGCTTTATCTATACCGCGTTTCAAATCCATTGGGTTTGCGCCTGCGGCTACGTTTTTTAAACCTGCTGTAACAATTGCTTGTGCAAGTACAGTAGCAGTAGTAGTCCCATCACCTGCAGCATCAGCTGTTTTGCTGGCAACTTCTTTTAAAAGTTGAGCTCCCATGTTTTCTACCGGATGCGATAATTCAATTTCTTTAGCAACGCTAACACCATCTTTAGTGATAACAGGTGAGCCAAATTTTTTGTCGATAATAACGTTACGCCCTTTAGGACCAAGAGTTACTTTTACTGCGTTTGCTAAAGCATCTACGCCGCGTTTTAAAGCATCGCGGGCTTCTAAATTAAAACTAATGTCTTTTGCCATCTTTATTTGTTTTTAAATGATTTAATTAAATTATATAATTGCGTAAATGTCGCTTTCGCGCATAATTAAATACTCTTTTCCTTCTACTTGTAATTCGGTTCCGGCATATTTGCCATAAAGGATAGAATCGCCAACTTTTACAGTCATAGGCTCATCTTTCTTACCTGTACCAACTGCAATTACTTTACCACGCATTGGTTTTTCTTTTGCGGTATCAGGAATGATAATTCCTCCCGCTGTTTTCTCTTCAGCGGCAGCTGCTTCTACAAGCACTCTGTCTGCCAATGGTTTTACACTTACTTTTGCCATATTTATTTTAGGGTTAATTAATAATTTTTTCTAACGCGCAAAGGTAATCTAATTCCGTGCCAATACTATGTTATATAAATATTAAGGCCATTTTTTCAGTTATTTAAATGTCAGTAAAAAATGATGTGTCAAATTGACTTTATATAAAAACAAAAGAGCGACCGAAGCCGCTCTTTTGAATTTTAGGTAAAACCTAAATTATTTTTGGATAATCATTTTTTTAGTAGCTTGTTCGTTACCGGCAGTTACTGTGTAGTAGTAAACACCAGAGCTTAAAGCACTTCCATCAAAAGTTACCGTATTTTCGCCAACGTTACCGTTAACTGATTTGTTAAACACTAAAGAACCAATAGCGTTGTAAACTTTTACATTTAAGTTTTTGCTTTCGCTTAAAGTTACAGCAATGGTAGTAGTATTATTAAATGGGTTAGGGTAGTTACCAATTGCAGCAGCAAAAGCATTGTTGTACTGCTCAATACTAACTCTACAATTTGATGTACCGGCATTTACTTTTGCAGCCGTATTAAACTCAGAGTTAGCAAATGTACCACAGTTACTAAAGAAATAATCTGCCTGAGTAGTTGACTCATAAGTTGTTTGATTTGTATGGTTAGCAATATCGTGACCAACTGTATAAACAGCAGGTACAACCCAATTAGTACCATCATAATAAGATATATCAGAAATATAAGGATAGAAACAGTAACCAAGGTTAGTGCTATTTTTAGTTGCAGTAACCATACCAGTGCTTACATCATAAGCTTTCATTAAAATATCAGGTTGAATATCATATGGTACACCAGTAACACCTGGGTCAGAATCTGCCCAACCATAGAATACTTTAGTACCATCTGCCGAGCGGCCAATAGTAATGTGAGATGTAACAGGCAATGTTGCTGTTCCGGCAAATGAACTATGTGTGTATGTTGTATCAGTATTATCACTGCTACAAGCAGCACTAATTATAGAGTCAACCATCATTGTTGACCAGCAAGTACCATCAGTCATAAAATCCCAAATAATTGGGTGGTAGTTTTTATAATCGTATTGGTAAAGAGCTGAGAAAATTCCTAATGAGTCAACGGTGGTAACACCACCTGCTCCAGGTAGAGAATAAGCTAAATCAACACAGGTAACAAAGTGTAATACATTGTTAGCATCAACAGTTATATCGCAACCATGAAGATATGGGTCAAATGAATAACCACTATATTTTCCGGCAACATTACCAACGTTTTTCTCAGCTTCCGGGTGTTGACCCATCCAATCGTAACCAGCTAATTTTTGAGTCCAAGTAGCACCACCATCAGTTGTTGCAAATAAAATTGGAGTTATTGAAGAGTCAGAATAGTTATGAGCTACAGTACTTGATATTCCTAAAAATACTGCATAACCGTGTAAACCATCTGGTCCAAAAGCCATACGAGGAGATCCTGAAAGGTTATAACCTAAAGTACCTTTATGAAGATTTGGCATTAATGAAGTAGTATCAAAAGTCCAGTTTACATTTTTACCAGTATTATCTATAGTAGCTTTAGCAAAAACTCCTTTATAACCTGGTTGTTGGTTTGTTCCTAATTGACCTTTATCTCCAATTGTACCAATGGCAACAACTGTACCTTTGTTTGTGCTACCGCTACCTAAAGCTTGTATATCTACATCTGGCACACCGTTATAAGCTAAGCCGCCAACGTCAAAACCAAAAGGTCCACCTGAACCAATTTGGTATAAAGAATCTGGTGTAGCTTTTGTATGGCTAACTGCACTCATACTGCTATATGGTTTAGCTGTATAAGCCATACCAATCCAGTTAGTACCGTCAGTTACTACTCCCATACCAACACCAAAGGCTTTTTGAAGGTTAGTGTTACCTACAGGATTTAAAAAAGCTCCGCCTGGGTAACGAGCATGATCAGTACCCTCTGTATAAAGGATAACAGAATCTTTAGCAAGTGAAACAGGATCAATAATAGAAGCTTGTATAAAACCACTTGTAGTAATTTGTGATGTCCAAGTATTAGAGCCACGTTGTGTCCAAACAATTTTATTTAAATCTGGGTTATAAGACAAACAATTTTGCTCTGTAGTAGTTACACCACCACCAACACCATTAGCGTTAAAAGAGTTAGTAAATGGCAACTGGTTATTACAAGCACTAGAAACTGAGTTTTGATTTCTTTTTTTTGCTGTGGTTGCAGATGCTGGTTTAGATTCAATTACAGCAGGTTTTGAATCCGCTATATGAACGCTCTTCAACATTGAGTGGGTTTTTAAATACTTTGGGTTTACCGCTTTTTTAGCTGTGCTTTGGGCAAAACCCGCAACGCCAACTACTAAGGCAGTACCTAATAATAGTGTTTTTTTCATGATTTTTTTTATTTGGTTAAACATTAACTATACCTGCAAATATATAATATTGTTTGGTAAAATATATGTTGTTTTTTGTTAAGACTTAAATTAATGGTTATCAGTATGTTAAATTTTCATTAAGTCTGCCCAGGTTATAAACACAAGCGCTTTGAAGGTAAGAGTATCTTCTTTAAAATTTGAAGTATTTTTTAAACGGTGGTACTTTTTTGTTAAACGGTCGGTTTTAACAAAAAAACGGTCAGCAAAAAATGGCTTTAATTTGCTTGAAAGCAGTAAATCGGCCTTATTTTCTGCTAATTCAGCCAACCATTTGTTGTGCGGGGTAACAAAACCCATCTTATCTCTGCGGTTATAAACAGTTTTGGGTAAGTAGTTTTTCATGCTTTCGCGAAGAATATGTTTACTTACACCATTATTTATTTTGTAAGAAGAAGGAGTACTAAAAGCCAAATTAATTAAACTTGTATCATCGGCAAAAGGTGTGCGCGACTCAACTGAATGGTGCATGCTGCAACGGTCTTCGCAACGCAAATAAGTTTTTAGCCTGTGATTAAAAAAATCGTAATGTAGGTTTTCATTTAGCGATGAAAAACTATTGGTGAGACCTTCAGGTTCTGTATGTGTATTTACAAAATCAGTATTTAGTAATTTTTTATTTGCGTTATAATGCAATTTTCTTTTTGTATTTTCCTTTGTATACAAAAGCCAAAAGTTGTTTCCAAAATTTTTTATTTCAGATGCCGCTTGTTTAAATTGTTTATTGCGTAACAACTCATTTACATAAGTAGTGTAATAGTGTGTGTAACCGGCAAACAACTCATCGCTGCCTTGCCCATCTAAAACAACTTTTATATTATTATGTTTGGCCAGTTGCATAACTCTAAACTGTGCATAGGTGCTTGTACTCCAAACAGGTATATCAAGTGCGTAAATTAGTTTATCAAAATCTTCAATTAATTCTTTAGATGTTGGTGTAACAGTATGCCAGTTTGCTTGTGTAAAATCAACTACATTTTTTGCATAATTACTTTCGTCAATTTTTTCTCCCGGAAATGTTGCCGTAAACGCATTAAAATTTTTATTGTGATTGGCAATTACACCCGAGATAACGGAACTATCAATTCCGCCACTAAGGCAGCAACCAACGGGCACATCGGCACGTAAACGTTTTATAATAGCATCGGTAACAATGCGTTCTGTTTTCTCTTTATATGTAAAAAAATCGTGCTCGTTATAAACTGTAAAATCATCGTTAATTTTTACGTCAAAATACTTTTTTAATTGAATGTCTTTAGTATATAAATTAAGTTCTAAAAAATGTGACGGAGGCAATTCAAAAATATTTTTCAAAAAACCTTCAGGCTCATATTCAATAGCATCGTGCAATAAATAATGTTGTAAAGCCCGCTCGTTTAAAGATGTTTCTATAAACGGAAGTGCTCTTAAAGCTTTAATTTCGGATGCAAAACAAAATAAGCCATCTTTAAAATAATAATAAAATGGCTTTACACCGCTTCTATCTCTTGCACAAAAAAGTTTTTTATTTTCTATATCATATAAGGTAAAAGCAAACATGCCATTTAGCTTTTGTAAGCATTCATTTCCCCAATGCAAATAAGCATTTAACAACACCTCTGTATCACTTTGTGTTTTAAATGTGTAGCCTGTCTGTTCTAACTCTGTACGTAATTCTATATAGTTATAAATTTCTCCGTTAAACGTTATCCAAATTTTGCTATTAGCAGTACACATAGGTTGGTGGCCACTTTCGCTGACATCTATAATAGATAATCGTCTATGAATAAATACTCCTGTATACTTTTGTTCTATTTGTTGTACGTGTTGTTTGGCAGAAAAATTAAATGAGTTGTTGATGGCTTGTTTTTGTGTATCGTCTCCATATCCACAAATAACTTCTTCATCCTTAAAAAATAAAAAACCTTCATCATCAGGTCCTCTATGTTGCAGCGTTTTGCTAATAATTTTAGCTCCATCAATAATATTGATAGATTTGTTTTCGAGCTTAATTATACCGCCAATGCCACACACTTTGTTATTGTTTATTTGTTAAAGGAAGTAATTTTTTCCATTTAAAAAGCAAGCCATAAAAGGAAATTTGACTTTGTTTCTTAAATACAAATAACAAAAATAGAGATGATGCAATGTACGACGCACAATTAGTATAAGCAGCACCTTTTGTACCAAATAGTGGAATTAAAATAAAAGAGCAGGGGAGTGTTACAGCTAATCCAACTAAGGCGCTTGTGGCGTTAAATTTCATATTGCCTGTAGCCGAAAAATAATGCAAGTATACACCTGCAAATGCGTAGGCTGCTATACCGGGAGCAAGTAAAAAACAGTATGTTTTTATATCGGAAAAATCGTTGCCAAATAAAAAGGTGAATGCTTCATTAGGTAAACAGTTTAAAACAAGTAAGGCTAAAACAGATAAAGCGAAACTAATTTTAGCCAGTTTAACGGTAAGGTTAATAGCTAATTGCGGATTATTTCGGTTCGATAATGTTACGTATTGTACCATAGTAATGCCATTCATAATTACCCAAACAGCTTCACTTATTGATGAGGCAGTTGAAAAAACACCTACATTTTTTTTGCTTTGTAAATCGTTAGCACTATCTAAAACGTAATAACAAAACCTGTAATTTAAAAGTTGAAATATATTGGCGGCTTGCACCATTAAGCCATAATGGGCCATTAAGGTAAAAGATTCTTTCCATGAAAATGAAACCCGTTCGAAATCATTTTTCAAATAAAATACGCTAATTAGCAAATTTACAAAGTAGCCAAAAGCCAATGAACGATAAAAAGAAAATACGGAAATTTCATTCAATATAAAAAACTGAATGATTAAAGAGCCAATAATGGCAATGCTTTGTGATATACTGGCTAAATTATTTTGTTTTATTTTTTGAAGCCCGTTTAAAAAAACATTGCTTATGCTGCTTATGTTTGACAACAGGGCGAGTAGAATAAAATAAATTAATTCTTTTGTTTGAAAATGAAAATACAAATGGAATACAAATGGAAGTAAAACACCTGTTATAATGCCTGCAAACACAGCTGGCAATAATAAACTATACGGATTTTTTTTAGGAATGATATACACCAAAGCATTTCCACCTATAATATCGTTAAATAATAAAATAACAGTTACGTTTAAAAACAAAATACTTATTTCTCCACGCCCACCTGCACCTAAGTAGCGGGCGGTTATAAGCACTACCAAAAAATTAATAATAGAAATAATGCCTTTAGAAAATATAGTTTGAATTATTTTGGTTAACATGCGTAGGGGGCGAATTTACACATTGTTTGAATTGATTAAACAACACATTGTAAAGCTTTATGGTAATGTTATTTGGCGTGTGCTCATTTAAAATTGCTGTTTTGATTTTTTTATACAGAAATTTTTCTAAATTTGCAGCCTGAATTTATGGACTGTGTAGCTCAGTTGGTTAGAGCATCAGATTGTGGTTCTGAGGGTCGTGGGTTCGAGCCCCATCACGGTCCCTTAAATTCTTAAATGCTTTTGCATTAAAAAATGTTGAATCTTACCCCACAAAAGGTAAGATTTTTCGTTTACAATATATCCGCAGTTTTTATAAAAATCCACTGCATTTTCTCTTGCATGCAATATAACTTCTAAACGATTATTTTTTTTAGCAATATCTTCTAAATAACTGATTACTAATTTACCTAAGCCTTTCCCTTGATAATCAGGGTGTACAGCCATATAACGTATTTGGGCTGTTGTATCATCTACAAAATGCAACCGAGCACAAGCAATAGCTTTATCATCTGCTTTTATGAAAGCATGTATGCTGGTGCTATCTGTTTCATCAATTTCAGAACCCACAGGGTGCCCCCATGGTTTTCTTAAAACTTCGTAACGCAACTGATAATAAATTTCAAAATCTTTTGGGGTAGAGGGTTGTTCTACCATAAAATTAGAACTTAGCACGTGTACGGTGTTGTTTCTTTAATTTTATTTTGTAAATAACATTAATTGTAAATAATATGTAAGAATCTTTGTATTTAGGATTACCTCTCTGCGCCCCTGTACCATCACCATTTGGCGATGTTGCCCCTGGTATGGTTCCTAAACTTGGGTCGGCTAACGCTACAGCCGTTGGGCCGTATGCCTGCTGAAGTTTTACTTTATCATAATATCTGCCGCTCACTCCATCAATATAATCTGTAAAAGTTTTTCTTACTGAAAGTTCTGCCCCAATACTTAGGAGTTTGGTAACTGCATAACGAGCTCCAAGCCCAATAGGAATAGCTACATTAAAATTAGAAAATTGTTTTGGTCCTCCGGGTAATCCTTGTCCTTCGGTATGATATTGTCTTACACTATACCAAGTTCCTTTTAATTCTTCTTTTGGGTTGTAATAAAAAACGCCTATCCCTGAAAATAAATAAGCGGTAAGTTTTCTGCTTTTCTTTTTAGAGTGTAAACCACCTATGGAATATAGATTTTTTGTTTTTTCACCAATAAAATAATATTCTGCTTGCACACTAAGCTCTACTATAGGCGAACGGAAATTTAGATTACGATTATGCCTTATTTTATCGGTTGTTAGGGCGTCGTTACCCGATACCATAGCATATGTAAGTAAGCCTTTAAAGCCAAACGCAGATGTTATTTTTTTGTACCTTATACCTGCATTTACATTAAAACGGGTTGAATTGAAGTTGTAATCTCTTAAAAAATGTGTACCCATTTGATTAGAGCCACCTAAATCACCTAAAAAGCCTGTAGGGCCTATGCCCCCAATAAGTTCATACTTGTATTTATTTTTGGCTTGAGAAAAAGCCAGTGCGGATAATAGCATTAAATAAATAAAAATATGGGCTGCTTTTCTCATTTGCGGATGCAAATTAACAAAATAAAATGTTTGTTTAAAACTTGTTAATGAAATTTTAAACAATGGGATGTTAGCTAAGTAATTTGATTTTTATGTGTTGTTTTTAATGTTTTCGATAAAAGAGGGTAATTTTTTTAGATAAGCAAGTTCTTTAAATTTTTCGCGCGCTTCAGCAGCCGGACTACCAAAATAAACCTTGCCACTTTCTAAATCTTTACCAACACCCGATTGGGCATAAACTTCTACATTATCCGGTATGCTAACATCATTGGCAACACCTGCTTGCCCCCATAAAATAACATTATCTCCAATAGATACTACACCTGCTACGCCAACTTGTGCCGCTATGGTACAGTTTTTACCAATAGTGGTATCGTGCCCTATGTGTACCAAATTATCAATTTTAGTGCCTTTGCCAATAACAGTAGATGCTGATGCACCTCTGTCCATAGTACAAGAAGCTCCTATTTCAACATCATCTTCAATAATTACATTTCCGCACGATTCTAATTTTTCTAATTTATCAAGCCTTCTTTTAAAATAAAAAGCATCACTGCCAATTACCGAATTGGCATGTATAACAACATTATTACCAATTTGAGTATAGTCATAAATGGTAACATTTGGGTGAATAATGCAATTATTGCCAATAATTACGTGATTTCCTACAAAAACACCTGGCATAACCACGGTATTTGTACCTATTTTGGCAGTAGGGCTAATATTTACGTTGCTAAATTCCGAAGGTCTAAAATGCCTAACTAATTTATTATATGCGGTAAAAGGCTCAGGGTGAAGCAGTAAAACTTTCCCCTCAGGGCACTCAACTTGTTGATTAATTATAACCGCAGTAGCAGCACTGGATACGGCATTTTTAAAATATTTAGGGTGGTCAACAAAAACTAAATCACCTTCATTAACACGGTGAATTTCGTTTAAACCCGAAATTAATTTTGCATCATCACCAATAATTTCGGCACCAACTAAACGGGCTAACTCTTTTGCAGACGTCTTTTCTATCTTCATACTACCGCTATGAGTGGTAAATATACATTAATTTTTTAAATATTGGGTTTTAAATATGCAGTCTTATATTTGTAACATGAAGAAATTTTTAGCCCTATTTTTAGTTGTTTCGCTAAGTTGCTTGGCGCAGAAAAAAACAAAACAAGTTGATACCGATTGGAATCCTCCCATTCAAGTAATTGAAGGGTTAAACCCTGGAAATAAAGCACCTGAATTAGTGTATAAGAACCCGAATGATTCGCTTATCCCCCTATCATCTTTGCGCGGTAAAATTGTTTTAATAGATTTTTGGGCAAGTTGGTGTGGACCCTGCCGTATGGAAAACCCACGCGTAGTAGCGGCTTATAAAAATTTTAAAAACAAAAAATTTAAAGGGGGCGAAAAAGAATTCACCATTTATAGTGTTTCTTTAGATGCTAATAAAGCAGCTTGGAATAAAGCTATTACTGCGGATGGTTTGGTATGGCCTTATCATGTATCTGACTTAAAACAATGGAATTCTGAAGCCAGTGCGAAATATGGAGTAAACTCAATTCCCACTAATTGGTTAATTGATGGACGTGGAGTTATAATTGCAACCGGATTTCGTGGCGAGGCTTTAGAAAAAAAATTAGAAAGTATGCTTGCCGAAACTGAGGGTAAAAAATAAAAAACCTATTTTGTTAATTTTTTTGGTAGATTTATGCAGATAAAGCTTCTGTATGCGTGTAGCCATCATAGATTTAGGTACCAATACATTTGGCTTGCTAATTGTTGATGTACAAGGCAACCAATACAAAACAATACATCATTGCAGAGAAGTAGTTAAGCTTGGGCAAGAAAATATTACAGATAATATTTTGTCTCCGGATGCTTTTAAGCGTGGTGTTATAGCACTCTGCAATTTATCAAAAATAATACAAGAGTATAAAGCAGAAACTATTAAGGCATTTGCTACTTCTGCTATAAGGGAGGCAAAAAATGCGACGGAATTTATTTTAGCAGTAAAAAAAGAAGCTGATATTGATATAGAAATTATTAGCGGGGATAAAGAAGCTGAGCTTATTTATTACGGCAATAAAATGGCAATAAATTTAGGTGAGAAACCTTGTTTAATAATGGATATTGGTGGTGGTAGCAATGAGTTTATTATAGCAAATAATGCTACTGTTTTTTGGAAACAAAGTTTTAAATTAGGGGTAGCTCGTTTGTTGAGTATGTTTCACCCGGAAAACCCCATCAGCGAAAAAACAAAACAAAGCATAATTGATTATTTAAAAGTAGAATTACAACCCCTTTTAAACGAATTAAAAAAATATCCGATTGATACATTGGTAGGTTCTTCGGGTGCGTTTGAAAGTGTGCTAAATATGATTGGTAAAGAAGAGATAACGGAGAATAAAACTTGTTACAATATTAGTTTAGAAGATTATCACATTATCAGTAAAAAAACAATCTCTTCAACCCATGAAGAAAGACAGCTTATGCCGGGCTTAATTCCCATGCGTCGGGATATGATTGTGTTATCATATATTCTGATTGATTTTATTTTACATAATACGGAGGTAAAAAAAATAACCTTATCTACTTATTCGCTTAAAGAAGGCGCTATAACCTTGTTTATGGAAAATAAATTACTTCTTTAAGCTACGCTCAATGCGCTTATCAGGTATAAGCCATATCAATGCCACAAGCACATACAAAGCACCCGATATCCACGAACTCACAAATGCCATTGGTATAGCAACTAAGTAAATAATTGGAGATGCCTTCCCCTTCATATCCTTGCCAACGGCTTTAGCTAATACAGATGCTTCTCCTTCTTTTTTAATAATGGTTTGCTGTAATATAAAATAAGCAATAGCAGCCATTAAAAGTATAAAGCCGTATAAGGCCATGGTTGTTGATGCAAAATTATTTTCGCCTATCCACCCGGTAACAAAAGGCACTAACGATAACCAAAAAAGTAAATGTAAATTTGCCCATAAAATGCTACCGTTAACTTCTTTAACGGTACTAAGCATGTGGTGGTGGTTATTCCAGTAAATGCCAATATAAATAAAGCTTAGTATGTAGCTTATAAAAATAGGGAGTAGCTCTTTTAATGCTTCAAAATCTGCTCCTTTAGGTACTTTTAATTCAAGTACCATAATAGTTAGTATAATGGCTAAAACGCCATCGCTAAATGCCTCTAATCTACCTTTATGCATTAGGTTAATTAAATCGTTTTACTCGCCAAATCATCAGTAAAATAAAACCAAACAACATGCCTCCTATGTGAGCAAAGTGTGCCACGTCATCGCTGGCACTATTGTTTATACCTGAAAATAATTCGATTAAACCATAACCTGCAACAAAATATTTTGCTTTTATAGGAATAGGAATAAACATTAACATCAATTCCGAATTCGGAAATAACATTCCAAAGGCAATTAATAAACCAAATAAAGACCCTGATGCACCAATTACAATTAACGGATTTAATGCTTCTCCAGGGTAACCGTTATACTGATAATAGTAAACCAATAATTGTATAACTGCAGCACCCAAACCGGTAAAAATATAGTAGAATAAAAAGCGTTTGGGGCCCCACACATTTTCTAATATACCACCAAACATAAACACGGCATACATATTAAAAAATATATGCATAATGTTGCCATGCATAAACATATAGGTAATAAATTGATAAGGTCTAAAATCTGGTGCTGTAGGGTAGTGTAAACCTAAAATGTTGGTAAGGTCTATACCTTGCTTTGCATATATCCATGTTGCTCCAAAAAGCAATATGTTTATAATTAATATGTTTTTGGTAATCGTTGGCAACGATTGAAAATTGTTCATTTAATTTCGTTTAAAAAGTTTATCTATATCCGTTTTGTTTATTTGTGTGTATACAATTTTCCCTTGCGGACTGTGCGCATGTTCATCGCAGGCAAATAAATGTTCTACTAATAGTTTCATTTCCTCAACTTGAAGTTCTTTACCGTATTTTATGCAAGTGTTTTGTGCCAGCGCACGGCAAATGTTTTCACCTTTATCTAATTTAATATCTAAGTTGTTCAGTTTATAGTTTTCTAATAAACCGTTTAAAACCTCTACACTATTCAAAGAACTTAAATCTGCCGGAACACCCTGTACTACAATAGTATCTTTACCAAAAGGCACTATATCAAATCCTAAGTTTTTTAAATCATCGTTCAGCTCTTTTAATAAAAGCATATCTGCTGCTGATAACTCAACAGTTTGCGGAAACAATTCCTGTTGTGAATGAATGGGGTGTTGTGCCGATTTTTTATAGTGCTCATACATAATGCGCTCGTGCGCACGTTGTTGATCTATCAATAAAAGCCCTTCAGCAGTAACAGCAACTATGTACTTATTTTGTAATTGAAACACCTTATCAAAACTTACTTCTGTTTTTTGTGTGTGAAATAAATTTTCTTCCGGTTGAGGAGCTGTATAAGTATGTTGATTTTCGGGTTTTACATAATCTTCGTATAACGATTTCCAATTTGTATTAGTAGCAGATTTACTTTCTTTTTTATCATTAAACGGATTGTAACTTGGGTTGTATTGTATTTTAGGAGCTTGAGGCACCTCTTGGTTTTTAGAGTAATTAAACTCTACAATCTGTTCTTGGTCAAAATCAATAGAAGGAGCTAAGTTGTTTTTACCTAGTGCACGTTTAACCGACGTTTTTAAAATAGCATATACCGTTTTTTCATCCTCAAATTTTATTTCGGTTTTAGTAGGATGGATGTTTACATCAATAACATTCGGTGGTACGGTTATAAATAAAAAATAAGCAGGATACTCGCCCTCCGGAATCAACTGGAAATAAGCACTTTTAACGGCATGGTCTAAATAGCCACTTTTAATAAAACGATTATTTACGAAAAAATATTGTAAGCCCCTTTTCTTTTTAGAAGATGCCGGTGTACCCACATACCCATTGATACTGATGTTAGGAGTTTGTTCGTTTACAGCAACCAGTTTATCCTTTAAGGTGTTACCGGCTAATCCCGCTACACGTAATAATAGATTAGTAGGTGGTAAATTATAAACCTCGTTGGTGTTGCTAATTAATTTAAAACCAACATCAGTATGCGCCATGGCTACGCGCTCAAACTCATCAATAATATGTCGAAGTTCGATAGTGTCATCCTTTAAAAAATTGCGACGGGCGGGTACATTAAAAAATAAATTCTTTATACTAAAGGATGTTCCGTTAGCGCACTGACAAGGTTCTTGACTAATAAAATTCCCCCCCTCAATAATAACCAAAGTACCCGTTAAAGCTTCTGCTGTTTTAGTTTTAAGTTCAACTTGTGCTACCGATGATATGGCAGCTAAGGCTTCACCTCGAAAACCTTTGGTGCTTATGGCAAATAAGTCATCTGCCGTTTTTATTTTAGATGTTGCATGGCGTTCAAAGCACATACGTGCATCGGTTTCGCTCATGCCTTTGCCATTATCTATAACTTGTATAAGTGCTTTACCGCCTTCTTTTACCAGTAACGAAATTTGTGTAGCGCCTGCATCAACTGCATTTTCAAGCAATTCTTTTACAACTGATGAAGGGCGTTGTACAACTTCACCGGCTGCAATTTGGTTAGCAATGTTTTCGGGTAAAAGGTTTATAATATCGGCCACGTTTATTTTAAAATTACTTTAATGTTGTATGAACCTGTATTGGCAGCATTAAAAACCGTTTCATAAATAGCTAAGTACAACATGCCTGCATTAGCACTTGTACCATTAAATTTAGCACCTGCCCGTAAAGGCGTGGTAACTTGCTCCCCAATTTTATAAACCACATTGCCATAGGTAGGGTAAGATACAACATCACTATAATCATTTATTGAAGATTCGGCAGCACTTCCGCCGGGATGATATTTTTGATTAGAAAGACTTGCCAATGCTATTTCACCTGTAGAAACAATAGAAAATTTTTGCCCGGCTTTAAGCGTAATGCCTGTTTTTAACCAACCGCCATTATTGTTTCCGCTAATATTTTTTGAAGCAATTAATTTAAATGAAAACTCATTTGTGTTGCTTTCGTTAATGTAACTAATGTCGATAGTTTTAATTTTTTCTTTTGGAATAGATAAATTGCCGTATTCTGTTTTTACATCCAGTTTACTAAATTCGTATGTTCCTCCCATAGTATATTGATTATCAATTGATACTATATCCTTATCAGAAGTGGCATCATCAACAAAGTTTGCCGCTTTAATTTCAGCTAAAGCATTATCAGGTGTATAATCTCCGGCATATTCAGTTTGGTTTTTAATATCAGTAGTAAAATTCGTAATTGCCGGAATGGCTTTTATACCAAGTTTTACAAGCTCCTCGTAGGCTCCTTTTTTAATGTCGTCGCTGCTATTATTTAACTGTTTTAAGAAAGACACTGCCTTATCAGATACAATTTTATCGGTAGGGATACCAACTTGTATAGAGCTTACATTTTTTACCGGAATAATTAATTTACCATAATCGGTAACCAAGTTTATATCGGCTAAGGATGTTGTACCTGTAACATTACTTCCATCGCGTAATTTAATAGTTACTCCGGCAGGTTTTTGTGCGAAAGCTGCACTAAAACAAAATGCTATAAAAAGTATAGATAGTTTAAAATTCATTATTTAAAATTAGAAGGTAAAATTACTAATTTACTTTAAGCTATGGCATTAGCCCGCTTTAAAACCGCGTTTTTATACTAAAGTGTTTTAAACAAAAAGCCCACCTGTTTGGTGGGCTTTTTGTTTAAATTAATTAATAATTAATTTATCGTATCGTTCTTTATCCTTATTTATCATGCGAAGCAACAATCCATTGTCTTTATCTAATAAAATATTAGTAGGTACAGGATCATAACACCATCCCTCATTTCTAAATACTTCTTTTCTGTTAATATTTCCGGCTTCGTCGAATGTCGTACAAACTAAAAGAGAGCCGTTATACGTGCGAATAGGGGAATATTTTTTAGCGTTATAATCTGTAACCGTTCCTTTTTCAAGATTTTTTGGATGCTCAGCATAAAATAAATATACCTGATTATTTTTTACCATAAAATTAAAATCATTTAATCTTCCACCGGTAAATTTCGGTATAACACGCATCCATTCTAACTTACCGCTTTTGTTAAATTTTGATACAATTAACTCTCTTTCAAACGAAATACTTGCACCATTGCTTGATGAAATTGCATAGGAATGACTTTCCATTAAATAAATGTTATCATTTAAAGTGAAGATGTTTTCGAAAGAATAAAATTTATCAGCCGGACTTTCTTCTATAAGCCCATCCTTGTAAGTCATTTTTGCTGCTACATCTGCAGGGAAATAATCAAACCCTTTATTTATAATTTCGTTTGTTTTAGGATTTATAAAAAATGAATAAAACCCTACTTTTTTAATTTTCCCTTCTTTTTTCTGTTTTTTTGTAACGATGTCTTTAAACATGCCGCTAAAAACTATTTTATCGCCTATAAATTCAATGTCCCCGTTTTTAATTTCTATGTTAGTAAAAGGTAATTCTGTAACTATTGTTTTAGAGGCATTAGGCTGGATGCTTGCGAAAGCGAACCCACCAACTTCTTCTTCAAAATCTATCATGTAATAAAATAAATAAAAGAACGTACCATCGTTACCAATTTTATAGCTGGAGCTACTAATAGTAGAATTACCGTAAGAAGTAAGTAATTGTTTTGATCCGGTTTTTTTTAGGGTAGCAGTTTCATATAAATCGGTTTTTACTTCAGGTGTTTTCTTAGGCCATTGAAACTCAGAAGTAATAGCCATTTTGCTATTATCCGGCGAAAAACTTACGTAAAAATTTCTTCCGCTTACACCCCATGGGTCGCTTGACAGACTTGCCGCTTTATGTGTTTCACCAATTTTAGAACCATCGGAAGCAGAAAACTCACGTAAAAGCAAGTATTTTAACTGCTCGTCTTTGTTATACAATTCGGTAAAGACCATAATTTTTGAGCCTTTTAAAAAAGACCCATATATTGTTTCTTTATTTTCTATATCAATGTCTAAGTCTTTAGAGTAAACAACACTCATGTTTTTAGAAGGGTTAAGCTTTTGAATAAAATAGCTTGTGCCTTTACCTTTAGTTCGGGTTCTCCTTATATATACTCCTGAGGTATCATTGCCAACATAATAATTAAATTTAGCATCGTTTTCTGGTGTAAATTCTTGCCCTTGGCTTATATTAATATTCTGAGAAAATGTTACGCTAACGCATAACATAGTAATGAATACAGTTGCTGTTTTTTTGAAATTCATGTTAAAGGGTTTTTAGTATAAATTATAATTCTGGTTTCTTGAAAAACTAAGGTAAAAAAATAAAGTGGCATTTCGCCACTTTATTTTTTGCAGTTAACCAATTACTTAATCGTACTTAGTACGTCTTTATTTACTTCAATTTTATGGTTATTGCGTAAGTTAGCAATCCAATCTTTTTCTAAATAATTTTGGTAGTCAGATGTAACCATACCGCGGCACTCCGCTAATTTTTTAGGTGTTTTAGGTGTTAGTTTATTAACCACCATAATGTTTATTTTACCATCAGCTTGTTTTACTTCAGGTGCAACACCCACTTTCCAATTAGCATCTACATCTTTGTTTTCGCCTTTTAGGTAGGTAACGTTTTCAACACTAACATCTAAAGCTGATTTTTTATTCAATTTTTCTGTAATTTCTTTTTCTGTTTTTTTAGCTGCAACCATTTTATTAACTTCTTTAGCTATAGTAGCGTTAGCGCATTTGTATGTAGTTACATCAGCACGTTCATCCCATAGGTAGTTGTTTTTATTAGCGTCATAAAACTTTTCTAAGCCTGCGCTATCTTTAACCGCTTTGCTCCAAACTTTTTTGTCGGTTAAATCAAACAATAAAATACCATCACGATATTCTTGCATTAAATTATGATATTCAGGATATTTTTTATCTAACTGACTTTCTTCGTATGCAATTAAACTTTCATCTACGTAGTTTTTGTATTGTGTATTTACAATCATTGTAATATCTGTTTTAACACGACGCGTTTGGTGCGACTCTAAATATTTAGCAAAATCTTGTTGCGTATATTTTTTATCGGCTATGTTAAACATTTCTTTATTCAATTTAGCTGCTTTTTCAGCTTTCCATGCTCCTTGAAAATAAGTAGAATCAATTGTTTTAATTACAGCCTCTTTTTCTTTTGGAAGTTCTTTAAAATTGTACTCTTTTTTAAGTTTAGCTATAAAAGATTCTTTGCTTTGGTACGAACGAGAATCTTTTGCTACTTTATTTTTCAACTCAGTTTTCATGGCTTCAAACGTTGGAATGGTACGTCTGTCTTTACGCAAAACTATATGCCAACCAAATTTGGTAGTAAAAGGTTTAGAGAAATCTCCATTTTTTTGCAAAGCAAAGGCTTGTTTGGCAAACTCTTCAATGGGGAATTTTCTTTCGTAAAACCAACTTAATTCTCCACCATTATTAGCTGTTTGTTTATCTTCTGAGTAGTTTTTTGCTAAATCTTCAAATTTATCACCTGCTTTTAACTTAGCATATATATCATCAATTTTTTGCTTAGCTTTTAAAGAATCATCGTGCTTCATATCTTTATTTAATTTAATCATAATATGGGCAGTCAAAATCTCACCGGTGTTTGGTCTTTTATCGTATACTTTTAAAATGTGGTAACCAAAACGGGTACGAACAATTTTGCTTACATCTCCCACTGGTGTACTGTAAGCAGCATTTTCAAAAGGGTAAACCATTTCTAAAGCTGTAAAATAACCAAGACTTCCGCCTACATCTTTTAAAGAAACATCATCGCTTGCAGCAGATGCTGTTTGTCCAAATAAATCTTTCTTTTTGTCAATAGCTTTACCTGCTACTAAATCTTTAATTGAATTTATTTTTTGGTTAGCTTCAGCAGTATCTGCTTTTGTTGGGTGAGGTTTTCCGTAAGCATTTTTCTTCACTAAAGTTTCGTATTCGCTTAGCTGTCCTCCGGATACCGTTTTGCCCGATGCAACGCTTAAAATAATGTTTATGCGGTGCCATGCTTCTAAAGTATCTTTAGGTAGAGCATCTTCAGGGCATTTTACTAAAATATGGCTGGCTTTTACTTCGCTTTGCATGCGTTGGTAAGCCTCGTTAATTAATTTATCAGTAGCATCTTTATCAGTAAGATAAGGTGCTGCAAGTTGTTTGCGGTATCCGCTTAACTCTTGTTTAAAAGAAGGCAGGGTATCAAGTCCCATTTGTTCAGCTTCTTTTACTTTTAATTTAAAGTTTACAAACAAATCTAAATAGTCGTTTACCGATTTTTTCTCGGTCGACATGTCTTTACCATTATTCTTTTTATAAACCGCCTCAAACTCCGATTTAGTTATTGCTTTACCATCAATAGTAAGCAACGTTGGGTCAGTTTGCGCAAATCCAGTTGCCGCAAACAATAAAGAACCAGCTACAAAAACAAACTTATTCATATACATAGATTATTAATTTTATTTTTAGGATGCCAAATTTAGCAAAAACTCTGAATTTGGGTAATTGTTACTTAGAATAGTTAAAATATAGCTTAGCAAAGTGTATTTAAGCCTAATAACCAATAACTGCCAACTATTTAGTAATTTTGACCAAAACTAAAATATGTCTCATATAGTAGCTCCATCTATACTTTCAGCCGATTTTGGCAATCTGCAACGAGATGTTGAAATGATAAACCAAAGCAAAGCCCCTTGGTTTCATATTGATGTTATGGATGGTGTTTTTGTACCTAATATTTCTTTTGGTTTTCCGGTAATAAAAGCCATTCATAAACATGCCAAAAAGCCACTCGATGTACATTTAATGATAGTGCAACCCGAGCGTTATATAGAAGATTTTAAAAATGTTGGAGCGCATGTACTAACAGTTCATTATGAAGCCAGCACCCATTTACATCGTACCTTACAACAAATAAAAGCTGCAGGCATGAAAACCGGTGTGGCACTTAACCCACACACACCTGTTAGTGTATTAGAAGATATTTTACCTGAAACCGATTTAGTGTGCTTGATGAGTGTAAACCCCGGTTTTGGTGGACAAAAATTTATTGAAAACACCTACAAAAAAGTAGCACAGCTAAAACAAATGATAAAAGATAAAGGTTGCCAAACCCTTATTGAAATTGATGGTGGGGTAGATTTAAATAACTATAAAAAACTACTTGCTGCCGGAGCTGATGTGTTGGTAGCTGGTAACACCGTTTTCTCTTCACCTGACCCATTAAAGACCATTGAGGCTTTAATGCAATAATTTTACTGCCTAATTTAATGATAAATAGTACCACTATAAAGGGCAACTTAGTTGATATACATCAAAAAAGAATTTACCCTGCTGAATTACTTATTGAAAACGGAAAAATACAATCTATAGAAGAGATAGATGCAGCTCCGAACCAATATATACTTCCTGGGTTTATAGATGCGCATGTGCATGTAGAAAGCTCTATGCTTATCCCTTCTGAATTTGCACGTGCTGCTGTGGTTCATGGTACGGTGGCTACAATTTCCGATCCGCACGAAATAGCCAATGTTATTGGTGTAGCAGGAATAGAGTATATGTTAGATAACGCAGCTAAAGTTCCTTTTCATTTCTTTTTCGGAGCACCTTCTTGTGTGCCTGCTACTTCTTTTGAAACGGCAGGAGCTATAATTAATAGTGCTGATATTGAAAAATTAATGGCTCGCCCCGAAATCGTTTACCTGGCAGAGATGATGAATTTTCCGGGAGTTATTAATAACGATGAAGAAGTTTTAAAAAAACTGCAAGCCGCTAAAAAGTACAATAAACCCATTGATGGGCATGCACCTGGTTTAATGGGTGATGCTATGAAAAATTATTTTTCAAAAGGTATAAGCACTGACCACGAGTGTTATATGTATCAAGAAGCTTTAGAGAAATTACAGTTTGGCGTAAAAGTTATGATACGAGAGGGGAGTGCAGCCAAAAATTTTGAAACCCTTATTCCTTTATTAGAAAAATATCCTGAACAAATTATGTTTTGCTCGGATGATAAACACCCGGATGGGTTGATACTGGGGCACATTAATCTTTTAGTGAAAAGAGCCATTGCTAAAGGCTATAACTTGTTTGATGTACTCCGTTCTACTTCTTATAATGTAGTACAGCATTTTAATTTGCCTGTGGGCTTATTAAGAGTGGGGGATAACGCTGATTTTATTATTACTGATAATCTTACTGATTTTAATGTGTTAGCTACTTATATTAAAGGGCAATGTGTAGCACAAGATGGTAAAACAAATATACCACGGGTAGAAGCAACTATTGTAAATAATTTTAATTGTATTAAAAAATCTCCGGCAGATTTTAAAATAAAAGCTCAAGGTAAAATCACTCGTGTTATTGAAGCTATAGATGGGCAACTAATTACTAATGAAATTCATCGTCCTACAAACAACATAAATGGTTTTATTGAAAGTGATGTACAAAACGACATATTGAAAATTGTAGTAGTGAACCGATATGCTAATGCACCTGTTGCTATTGCTTTTGTAAAAAATGTAGGGCTAAAAAGCGGTGCCATTGCCAGTTGCGTAGCACATGATTGCCATAACATAGTTGCTGTTGGTACTAATGATGTTGATTTATGCGAAGCCATAAACCTTATTATAGAAAACAAAGGCGGTATATCCTTAGCTAAAGGAAGCAATAAACAAGTATTGCCTTTATCCGTTGCGGGCATTATGTCAACCGAAGAAATAAGTGTTGTAGCGCAAAAATATACAGCTATAGATAAGGCTACTAAGCAGTTAGGGGTTACGCTGCAAGCACCTTATATGACATTATCTTTCTTGGCATTACTGGTAATTCCACAACTGAAATTGAGCGATAAAGGCCTGTTTAGCGGTAACGCATTTCAATTTGTAACAAATGAAGTTGATACGGTATAAATAGTATCTTTGTTTATCTTGAGTGCCCCAAAAAAAATAGTAGTGTTTACCGGTGCAGGCATGAGTGCCGAAAGTGGTTTAAAAACTTTTAGAGATACCAATGGCTTATGGGAAGAGTATCGAATTGAAGATGTAGCCACTCCTGAAGCCTGGCACAAAAATAAAGCACATGTACTGCAATTTTATAATGCGCGTTTAAAGCAAGTTATTGAAGCTAAACCTAATCAGGGGCATTTAATTTTAGCCGAATTACAAAAACATTTTGATGTACAAATTATAACACAAAACATAGATGATTTACACGAACGTGCAGGCTCTAAAAAAGTATTGCATCTACACGGACTGATAACCCAAATGCGTTCTTCGGTTGATGAAAATCTTGTTTATCCGATTAAAAAGCAAGAAATAAATGTGGGTGATTTGTGCGAAAAAGGCTCTCAATTAAGACCACATATTGTTTGGTTTGGCGAAATGGTACCCGAAATGGATAAGGCTATAAACATAGTTACCCAGGCAGATATATTTATTATAGTAGGAACTTCTTTGGTTGTTTATCCAGCTGCAGGCTTGGTATACCATGCCAACACAATGGCTAAAAAATATTTAGTTGATCCGGGTAGTTTTGAACCTGCTGTTTTACATAGTGTGCACCATATTAAAAGAACTGCTTCACAAGGTTTAGATGAACTAAAAGAACTTTTATTAAGTAAATTATAAAACCCAAAAACTTTTCAAATAAAAAAGCCAATCAAAATCGATTGGCTTTTTTTGTAAAACTATTGCACCGGAGGAGGGGGAGGCATTGAACCAAACAATGCAGCCAAACCTGCTTCTGTTTCGGCTGCTACCCATCCGGCCATGCCTTGTTTCCAAATTAAACTTTGCCTGTTAAACTGTCCACTCTGTGCCATTGCTTGCAATTGTTGTACAGTAAATGGACCAGTTTGTGCGCCATTTACGGCTACAAAATATTGTACAGCTTGCGGAGGTGGGGGCGGAGTGTTCATCCCTGTATTAGGATTAAACGTTTGTTGCTGAAATGCATTACCCATTTGGTTCATCATGCCGTAGCCCATGCCTGCACCCATAGCAGCGCCCATTAGGCCGCCGCCATTAGGGTTTTTAGCTGCATCATCCATAGCATTAGCTGCCTGAAATTGTGTAAAAGCACCCATGTTGCCAATAATGCCCATACTGCTGCGTTTATCTAAAGCAGCTTCTACCTCAGGTGGTAATGATATGTTTTCTATTAAGAACTTAGTTAGGTCTAAGCCCATTTCGTTAAACTCAGGTTTAATTTTATCAGTAATAATTTTAGAAACTTCATCATACTGAGAGGCTAAATCAAGCACGGCAATTTTGCTTTCTGCAACGGCATCCATCCCACGAGAAACAGCTAAGTTGCGTAGTTGCTCATTAATTTCTTCAACCGTAAATTCTTGAGCTGTTCCGCCAATTTCTTTTAAAAATTTACCTCCATCAGTCACTTTAAAAGCATAGCTACCAAAGGCACGCAAACGTACTGGGCCAAATTCTGCATCACGCAACATAATAGGGTTTTTAGTCCCCCATTTTTGATTGGTGAATTGTTTAGTGTTTATAAAAAATACATCGGCTTTAAAAGGAGAATCAAAACCATACTTCCAACCTTTTAGTGTGGCAAGTATAGGCATGTTTTGTGTTTGTAGTGTGTACATCCCCGGTTGAAATACGTCGGCAATAACACCTTCATTTAAAAATACAGCTACCTGACTTTCGCGCACGGTAAGCTTGGCGTTCATTTTTATTTCATTTTGGTAGCGTGGAAATTTCCACATGATAGTATCAGTAGAGTTGTCGGTCCACTCAATAATATCAATAAATTCATTTTTGAGTTTGTCAAATAATCCCATTTGGTTTTTTGTTTTAAATGTATACCAAAGGTAAGAAGAAAATGCGTCCTAAACTTTAATTTTAAGTAAACATTTTGCAATAAATATGAGTGTTTCGGGAGCAAAACCGCTCATCAATCTTTACAACCGATTGAAACTACTCTACTAAACTTGCTGTAATTAAAATTAACCCAAATAAGTTTTAAGAATTTTGTTTTTAGAGGCGTTTCTAAGTCGTCTGATGGCTTTTTCTTTTATTTGTCTAACGCGTTCTCTGGTAAGGTTGTACTTCTCGCCAATTTCTTCAAGTGTTAAACCATTCTTTAAGCCTATACCATAAAACAAACTAACTACTTCGCTTTCTCTTTCAGTTAGAGTAGCTAAAGCTCTTTTTATTTCAATACTTAATGATGCGGTCATTAACACATTATCAGGCTGAGGGTTGGTAGGGTCAAATAACACATCCATCAAGCTCATGTCTTCATTGCTGGCAAATGCTGCATCAGCAGAAACGTGTTTATTAGCTACACTTAACGTCACACTAACTTCTTCTTGCGACATTTCAAGTGCTTCTGCAATTTCTTCTAAACTTGCTTCACGCTCCAGTTTTTGTTCTAATATAACAAGTGCTTTTCTTATTTTATTTAAAGAACCAATTTTGTTTAAAGGCAAACGTATAACTCTTGATTGTTCGGCAACTGCCTGCATGATAGATTGACGAATCCACCAAACGGCGTACGATATGAATTTAAAACCACGTGTTTCATCAAAGCGTTTGGCAGCTTTAATTAAACCTAAGTTCCCTTCATTAATTAAATCAGGTAACGTTAATCCATTGTTTTGGTATTGTTTAGCAACCGATACCACGAAACGAAGATTAGCAACTGTAAGTCGTTCTAAAGCAGCTTCATCTCCTGCACGTATTTTTTGTGCTAAAATAGTTTCTTCTTCGGCAGTAATAAGTTCGTGTTTACCAATTTCAGATAAGTACTTATCAAGTGAAGCGCTCTCTCTGTTAGTAATTGATTTGGTTATTTTAAGTTGTCTCATGTAGGGATGGGGTTATGATAAAATCGAAATACAACAGAGTTTTAAAAGAACAACTGAAATAGTATTTCTATAAAGATAGTATAATTTGGTAATAAATTGCTATAATATTTTAAAAGCCAATGAAATTAAGGCTTATAGAGGGAGATGATTTTGTAATTAAAATGAATTTAGCTGTAAATATAATTTATGAGTGGGTAAACCCATTACATTAAAATAGCTTCCTTTAATTTTTTCTATGGCAATTAGCCCAAGCCAGTCTTGTGCGCCATAGCTCCCGGCTTTATCAAAAGGCTTGTAATTTTTTATATAATGGGCTATTTCTTGTTCAGTTAAATTTTTAAAATACACTTTTGTTTCATCAAAAAAAGATACTTGTTTTTTATTTGATGTAATGCAAACCCCGGTAAACACCTGATGCATCTTTCCTGATAAAAATTGGAGCATTTGCATAGCTTCAAAATCATTAACAGGTTTGTTGAGTACTACATTATCAACCCAAACAATGGTATCGGCAGTAATTAAAATTTCGTCATCGTTTAATTTTTCAGGGTACACGCTTGCTTTTTTTTCTGCCAAGTATAAAGGAATTTGCTCAGCTTTTAGTGTTGCAGAAAAACTTTCGTCTGCATCAATAGAAACTGCTTTAAAAGTAAAGCCCATATCTTTTAAAAGTTGTTGCCTGCGTGGTGAGGCAGAACCTAAAATTATCGAATGATTAAATATATCCATAACAAGTAAGGTAAATAATAATGGTTGATAAAACACCTGTAAGCATAATGTACTTAACCCATTTGCTCAACGTGTGATACTCTTGTTTTTGTTGCGATTTATATAATTTCCAGATTAATAAAACCAAAGGAACAAACACAAATACAAAAAGATAAATTAAAAGTATAGAAAAATGTTGTTTATATAATTTATAAAAAATGAATAATTGCAATAATAAAATATTGCTTATTAAACCTGCTACTATAGCCTTTGCGGCTTTTACACCCCAAACAATAGGCATGGTACGGCATCCTGTTTCGTAATCGCCTTTAAAATCTTCTATATCTTTTATAATCTCTCTTACTAACGAAAGTAAAAATGCAAATAAGGCAAACGAGCAAACCGATAAATATAAAAACGAAAAACTTTTAATGCTTTCTAAAAATTTGTGCTCAAGTAAAGGCATTTCAAAAAATAAAACTAATAAAGGCACCATAGCCGAAAGTGCAGCTACCAATATGTTTCCATTTAATACTTGTCGTTTTAAGTGTGTAGAATAAAACCATAAGGCTGTAATTGAAATAAACTGAATGCTGCATAAAAAAATATTGTTCGCCTTATGTGCAACATATACTCCTATAACAAAACCTAATACATTAAATATAGTGTGTATAACAATGGCTAAGCGGCGTTTAACACCATTATCAATGTATAATTTATCCGGTTTATTAATACGATCGGTTTTTACATCAAAATAATCGTTAATGATATAGCCTGCTGCGGCAATTAGTAAAGTGCTTATTATTAAAAGAAAAAAATCGGTATGGGATAATTGTAATTGCATATCAGTATGTCGCACAGCTAAAATAGGTTGCATCATGCAATAACGGGTAACAAGCATGGTTAATGCAATAACTACCAAGTTATTAAACCGAATAAGTTTTATGAATGCTCTTATATTCATTTACCAGTTTGCAATTTCCCAATCGCCACGTACACGCATTACCTGTTCAATAATATCGCGCACACAACCTTCGCCACCTTTTTTATCAGATATATAAATAGAAATATTTTTTATTTCAGTTGAGGCATCAGCAGGGCAACAAGCTACGGCTACACGTTGCATTACTTCATAATCGGGTAAATCATCACCCATATATAATGTTTGTTTTTCATCTATGTTATGCTCGGCAATAAAATCTTTATAACAACTTAATTTATCATGTTGTTTTAAGAACACGTGTTCAATTCCTAAACGATGTAAGGAGTCTTTGACAACCTCTGAACTCCCTCCTGTAATAACAACTACTTTGTACCCCTTTTTAACGGCAGCTTGTAAGGCGTAACTATCTTTAATGTTTTGATTTCTAATAGGTGTTCCGTCGGGCATAAAATAAAATTTACCATCAGTCATTACGCCATCCACATCAAATAAAAGTGTTGTTATATTTTTTAAGCGCGATTTAAAATTTTCAGACATTATATTTTTTCTTTATCAATGAAGTAAATAATTCGTAAACCTTTTTCTGTTCAGGATATTTTTTAAGCAATTGCAAATGTTTATTAATGGTTTTTTCATCATGCCGTCTTGCTGGCCCGGTCTGTACGGAAGAAGGTTTATTTATTTTTATTTTTTTTGCCGTTTGCTTAATCAATGGCATTAATAAATGGAAATGATTGTTTTTTTCCTTCGAAAGGAAATCGTGTGACAAATAATATAAATAATTGGTAAAATTATTTACCATAGTGGCAGCTACATGTACTTTTAAGCGTCCTGCTGAATCTACTTCGTGTATATTCTTGCTTAAAGATAATGCCAATGTTTTTACCTGTTGTAAGGATATTGCATTACTGGCTTCAATTAATAAAGGCAGAGAGGTAAAAGAAACTTTCACTTGCTTAGAAAAACTTTGTAGAGGATATAATACACCAATATTGGTAGATATATTTTTTAGTGCAGTTATGCCAACGCTACCTGATGTGTGAAGAATTAATTTTTTAGGCAGTTTTAGGGTTTTATTTAGCTTTTCTATTTCATCATCAGGCACACATAGCAAGTATATATCAGCTTGTTTATTTATTTTTTTTATATCGGTTATAAAAGGAACTCCTATTTGTAAAGAAAGCGTTTTTGCATTTTCTACACTACGGGAAACAATTTGTAAAATATCGTGCCCTTTCTTTTTTAAACGACAGGCTAAATGCGTAGCCACATTACCAGCCCCAATAATTACTATTTTAAAATGATGTTGTTGGTTTTTCATGTTACTTATTAGGTACTTTTAATATAGCATGCATAACGGCAATGCAGGCATCCATAACTACGGTTAACCCGCCTTGTTTGGCAATAGATGCTGTTTCCTCATTTATAATGCCTAATTGTAACCATAGTGCTTTTGCGTGTATGTTGATTGCTTCGCTTGCAATAGGTACAGTAGTTTCTGCTTTACGAAAAACATTTACTAAATCTATTTTAATTGGAATGTCTTGTAATGAAGCATAACATTTTTCTCCTAATATTTCTGTTTCATTAGGGTTTACCGGAATAACAAGATAACCAACCGATTGCAATTTTTTCATAATACCATGCGATGTTCTTTCAGAATTGGAAGATGCACCAACCATGGCAATTGTTTTTGTATTTACTAAAAGCTCGTAAATTTCTTTATCGCTTGGGTTTATATGTTGCATGCTATGGTTTTAATTATGGTAGAAAATTACAAATTATCTACGATGCTTTTTTGTAATTAACCATTTTTCTATTTTAAACGATAAAAAAGAACAAGCTGTCCCTATAACAGCTCCTGCAAGCACATCGGTAGGATAGTGTACTCCCAAATACATACGCGAGTAGGCTGCACCACAAGCCCATAAATAAGCAGGTGCAATAACGTACCATTTCGGGTAAGCCAAACTAAGTGATGTAGCTGTTGAAAAAGCAGAGGAAGTATGTTCTGATGGAAACGAATAACTGCTTGCGCTAACCTTGGCACGAAATAACAAAGGATACTCATTAAACGGACGAGTTCTGCTAACGGCATATTTTAATCCCACACTTACTACGGTAGTTAATAAAATAGAACCTCCTGTTTTTAATCCGTTATGTATTAAAACGGAGTCTTTTTTTATAAGCCCTACAACTAACATAGCTGCAGGAGTAACTAATGATATTGGAGCTACAGATGCCGAAAATATTTTAGCTGTTTTATCTTTTGAAGCGGAGCTATCTGCATATATTTTAGAAAGTAAACGTACATCGCTATTTTGAGCATGTATGTTTATTGTGATGAAACATAGGAATAATAAGAAGAGCCGTTTCATAATGTAAACTTAATCAATAAATCTACCTTTATGTTCAGGAGAAGGGATGTAGCAGAAAGATTTTTTAAGTAAGCGTTTTCTGTTTTTAGCAATAAAATTATAAACGCCATCTCTTACAAAACGTGGAATTATTTTTAAAACAATAAGCCATTTATAAGGAGTTTTTAAAAATCTACTAAGTTCTAAGGCTGCTGTCGATTTATATAGTATACGATTATCAATCAATAAAACTAACGTACTTAATTGGTTAAAATTGTAATTATACGCTGCCAGTACTTGTTTTGCATAATTAGATTGTAAGGAGCAAAATAAAATAGGATGAGTGGTTTCTTTTTCGTGGTCTATAACAAACTGAACAGATTTATTACATAATGCACAATCTCCATCATAGAATAAAATAGTTTTTTCAGGCATTATGGGGTTACTGCAATATCATAATTCACACTTGATTTTGTGTGTGGAATAATAGCGGCACTACCCCCCTGAACATTTATATATCCAAGATTTGTAGTATAGTGACCTATAGCATATAAATAATAATTACCCTCAACCATACTTACAAAAACAAAATTACCTTGAGAATCTGCTGTTTGCTGGCTATCATAAAAAGTTGGATTATTACCCTGCGGTGTAGTAGTTCCGTATTTAATATAAACAACAGCACCTGGTATTCTGTTGCCATTATATATCACGTAGCCAGATATTTGCCCTTTTCCTCCCGTACCTTCTTTTTTACAACCTATAAAAATTAGAAACAAAAAAAATACACTATATATTTTATATTTATTCATATTTAGTTAAGAATTTTAATGGATTACAAAATTAGAATAAAAAACTAAATAAAAATTAGTCTTTTATAGACTTAGGCAAGCCATCTAATTTTAGTTTGGCATTCATTTCAAGCATAGCAGCAAGTGCCAGTTGCGAGTAATTTTGTGAAGCTGTTTTAAATGCTTTTGCTTGTGTGTGCCATAAAGTTTGTATTACAGTAAAATCTCCTTGTGTAGGCTTCATAACTTCCAAAGCTGCTTTTACATTACCTGCACCGGCATGGTATACGTGCATAACCAATAATCTAAACCACAAATCGGTTTCATTATAACTAATACAAAGCGTATCTAAAATTTCTTTGGTTTTTGGAATACATATTTTTTTAATCAAGCTTGATGAAGCATATGCAGCACGATCAAAATCGGCACGTTCGTCCATTTGCTTGTTTACTTTTAAACCAAATAAACGTGCTACAGGTTTCATTAACTGAAACGGTCCATAAGCACCTACGGTTGATTTTTGTAAACGGTTAGGGCTTTCAATTAATAAAATAGCTTGCGCATACCAAGGGTCAACATCATTAGCCATAAAATCATCAATGCCACGATGCAGGTTTGGATAAGCTTTATCAAAATCATAGAAAAAACTTTTACCTTCTACTAATAAAATACGTTCACTATCTATCAAGCAATTAACATAACGTAAACTATCTCTATAAACAAGCTTTTGTGCATCACTTAAAGCGTTCCAGTTTTTTAAATGTACTTTGTTAATGATGCAACGTTGATTCGAGTAGCACATTAATGCCGAATCTTTAGGCAAATGCATAATAGAACGCCAAAATTTTACTTGTGGTAAAGTATCGCAACCAAGTTCGTAAATTTCTTTGTCGTAAACATAACTTTGATGTTGCTTGGCTTCATCATTAAAAACAGTAATTACATCTTCTCGATAATCGGTAGAACTTTTAACTTTTTCAGTTAATATATTTTTTGTTTTCTCCTTAATTGGCTTTTTTTCATTAGGCACAACACCTGCTACAAGCAAAGTGGATAAGGTGGCTATAAAATATGATTTGTACAGAAGCATATGTACAATGTTATTTATTTACGCCTAAGTTACGAAAAATAATTGAAATAGTTATACACACAACTTTTTTAATTATGTTAAAGATTATATTTGACAAACTTTTAACAGTTTCTAACGAATGAAAAAAATATTTGTAGCTGCCGTAACCTGCTTCTTAATAGCTTCTTGCGGAAATAATAACCAAACTAATACTAAAACCGAAACCATGCAAAGTGACGATTCGCTATTTGATGCGTTTAAACAAAATTTTGTTGAAGACCTTTGGAAAATGTATCCAAGTTGGGCAAGTAGTCAAGGTTATCATAAATATGATAGTTTATTGGTTGTGCCTAATGACGAAAGCCGTGCAAGAGAATTGGCTTTTTGTAAAGGAACCTCGGTTATGCTAAAAACACTTGATTTATCTAAACTGTCGGATAATAACAAAACAGATTATTATATGATAGAAAACCAGATAAACTCAACCGAATGGGCTATCAATAGTTTTAAATCTTACGAATGGAACCCTTCTAATTATAATATTTGTGGCGAGTTTGCTGAGATGCTTGGCAATAATTACGATTCGCTTGATACGCGTTTGCATAATTTTTATTTGAAAATGGAAAATATTCCGGCTTATTATGAGGCGGCTAAAAAGCAAATTAAAAACCCTACGGTTGAACATACACAATTAGCTATCGACCAAAACTTAGGTGGCGCTTCGGTATTTGAAACTGATTTAAACGATGCCTTAAAAAAATCGCATTTATCTACTCAAGAAAAAGAGCAAATAACTACTCGTGCTAAAGAAGCAATTGTGGCAATTAAAGATTTTGCTGCTTGGTTAAAGAATTTAAAAAATGAAACGCCGCGTAGCTTCCGTTTAGGAAAAGAGTTATACGCTAAAAAGTTTGAGTATGATATTCAGTCTGGCTATACAGCTGATGAAATCTATCAAAAAGCCATTAAGCATAAAGCAGAATTGCATCAGCAAATGTTTGATATAACTAAACAACTTTGGAGTAAATATTTGTCAGATAAAAAAATGCCTGAAAATAAGTTAGAAGCTATTAAAATGATGATTGATAAATTATCGCTACATCATGTAAAGGCAGATTCATTTCAAACAGCCATTGAACATCAAATTCCTTTATTGGTTGATTTTATTAAACAGAAAGATTTGATTTATATCGACCCGTCAAAACCATTGGTTGTGCGTAAAGAACCGGCTTATATGGCAGGTGTGGCAGGAGCTTCTATTAGTGCACCTGGTCCGTATGATAAAAATGGAAACACATACTATAATGTAGGAAGTCTTTCAGGGTGGGATAAAGAAAAAGCTGAAAGTTACTTACGTGAGTATAACTATTACATCCTACAAATATTAAATATACATGAGGCTATTCCTGGGCATTACACGCAATTAGTATACGCCAATCAATCGCCAAGCATTATTAAATCTATTTTTGGTAATGGCGCTATGGTTGAAGGCTGGGCTGTTTATACCGAACGCATGATGTTAGAAAGCGGTTATGGAAATAACGAACCCGAAATGTGGTTAATGTATTACAAATGGAATTTACGTACAACCTGCAACACTATTTTGGATTACGGCGTGCACGTAAATAACCTAAGTAAAGATGATGCCCTTAACCTCTTAATAAACGAAGCCTTTCAGCAAAAAGCAGAGGCAGAAGGAAAATGGAAACGTGTATCGGTAACACAAGTGCAACTTTGCTCATATTTTACAGGTTATACCGAGATTTATGATTTTAGAGAAGAACTTAAAAAGAAAATGGGTGATAAGTTTAACTTGAAACAGTTTCACGAAAAGTTTTTAAGTTATGGTAGTGCGCCAGTTAAGTATATTAAAACACTAATGTTGGCAGACTTAGATAAAGAGAAGAAGTAAATTACTTCTCATCTTCTTCAGCATCAACATCTATTATATCAAAAACAGGAACGTTTAAAATCTCTTTCTTTAAAATACTTTTTTCTAACGATAGTAAAAAGGCAGGCAATAGTATTAAGTTACTGGTATAAGCTATAAGCAGGGTTAACGATAATAATATTCCTAACGCCGCCGTACCGCCAAAACTTGAGAAACCAAACATGGCAAAACCTGTTGTTAGAATAATGGCGGTGTAAATCATGCTAATACCGGTTTCGTGTATGGTTAAACTAACTGCTTTTGATATGCTTAGTTTATTCTTGCGAATCTCATGTCTGTATTTGGTAAGAAAATATAAAGTTCCATCGCTTGATATACCAAAGGCTATACTAAAAACTAATATAGTACTTGGTTTTAATGGTACATGCAAATAACCCATAATGCCTGCTGTTATAAGTAAGGCAATTAAGCTGGGGATTATAGATATAAGTATCATGCGTGGCGAAGCAAACAAGCTAAACATTAGTATGGCAATTAAAATAATAGCCAGCACTACACTTTCTAAAAGGTTGGTTACTAAAAATTCATTCCCTTTTAAAAACATTACACAATTACCGGTTAGTTTAATGTCGTAACGTTCATTTTCTTGCATCCATTTATTTTCTTCGTAATCATAATTAAAAGCACTATCAGCACGGGGTTTTAGTTCCTTCAATAATTGCTTAACGCGCACCGAACCTATATCTTTTATATTGGCGCTTATACGGGTAACTTTTTTGCTGCTATCAATAAACGCTAATAATTGCTTCTGCGAACCATCTTGATTTTGTTGTATGTATTCTGCAACTTTTTTTAACTCAGTAACTGATGGTAGTCTATAATATTTCGGATCTCCGCCTTTGTATGCCTGATAAAAGAATTTAACCCCTTCGGTTACCGATAATGGCTTTGAAAATTCAGGATACTGAGCCAAAACTTTTTGCATTTTATTAATGCGATATAAAGCTCTTGCACTGTTAGAAAAAACACCGTTTTCTCGTTTTGTATCAACTGTAATTTCGAATGGAAGTACACCTCCATTATGGTCTTCAAAATAATGCAGGTCGGTTAAAATAGGATCTTTTTTAGGTAAATCGTCTACTACAAAACCAATGGCTTTTAAATTAGTTAAACCATAACCTGCTACAATACAAAGTATAATGGTTATTGCGTAAACGAGTTTTCTTTTATTTACAGTTAAAACATCTATTTTTTGTAAAAGAGAGGTTAGTTTTTTTCCTTCTATATGTTTAATATGTTTATCAGGTGGTGCAGGTAAGTAACTAAATATAGCAGGCACTATCATCATAGAGAAGATATAGGTTGCCATTACACTTATAGATGAAATTAAACCGAACTCGAAAAAAATGTAATTTTTAATGGTACAAAAAACCGCAAAACCAATAGCCGTAGTAAAATTGGCAAAGAATAAAGAAATGCTACTACGCTCAACGGCTATATGTAAAGCTTTCATTTTATTACGATGACGGGCAAATTCAGTATGATATTTATTTAAAATTAAAATGCAGTTGGGTACACCTATAACAATAATAAGTGGTGGAATAATAGCACTCATGGCAGTTAGCTTAAAGCCAAATAGAACAATAAGTCCTACACTAAATACAACCCCACAACAAACTACGAGCAAGGAGAAAATAACAGGATAAAAACTCCTGAAAAAGAAAAATAACACTAAGCCTGCTGTAATTATAGTAAGTGCTAAAAAGAAAGTGGTTTCATGTTGAATTTTGCGAGCTACATTAGTGCGTATATAAGGCATGCCCGAATAGTGAAGTTCAATACCGGTTTGTTTTGAAAACGCATCGCCTTTTGCTTTAAGCGAATCGGTAATGGTTAAACGGTTTTTGGTGTTTAAGTCCTTCTTGCCAAAGGTTACTGCTATAAGGGTAGAGTTTGTTTTGCTGTTAAAAATAATGCCATCGTAAAATTTTAGCGTAAGTATTTTTTTCCAAAGGGTATCTAATTCTTGCTGTGTTTTTGGTTGTTGGGTAAAAAGTTTTTTCATTTCAAACTTACCCAAACTATCGTTTAGGGTAATTTCTTGCAACCTTCCGACCGATAATACATTTTCTATGCCCTGGGTAGTTTTTAGTTTATCACCTAAAGTGCACCAGGCATTAAAGTTTTCTAATTTTTTAAGCGGAGTAATATCTGTACCAATTACCAAAACAGAACCATCCTGTCCAAATTTGTTTTTAAAATATTCATAGTCAATACTGGCAGTATCACTATCAGGTAAAAGTTTGGCAAAAAAATAGGTAATTTCTACATCTTTGGCTTTAAAGCCCATAAAGGCTGTAGTAGCTATAACAAAGAGTAGGAAAAATATTCTATATCTTAATATAATGCGCGCAAAAAATTTCCACATACAAATTGAATTTGTTTTGCAAATAACGCAATAATTTAAGTTTTAACATATTAAAGAAAATTAAATAGTTGTTAAGAGAAAATAGCCATTGTTGCCACAGCTTGCGCATTATTATTACTTTTACTTTTTATAGATGAAAAGCACAGACATATCTGAAAATAAAGCCGTTAAAACAACCTACATAAGCATTATAGGTAATACAGGTTTGGCTGTTATAAAGGGCTTAACTGGATACTTTGGTAACTCCTATGCGCTTATCGCGGATGCTATTGAATCTACTTCTGATATATTTTCATCGCTGCTGGTACTGTTTGGTATAAAATACGCCAGTAAACCTGCCGATAAAAACCATCCTTATGGGCATGGTAGGGCAGAGCCCCTAATAACATTTATGGTAGTTGGGTTCTTAATTGCCTCGGCTATACTTATTGCTTACCAAAGCATAAAAAACATACAAACTCCACATGATTTGCCAAAGGCATATACGCTTATAGTCTTAGGTGTTATTATTATTATTAAAGAAACTTTTTACCGAATTGTTTCTAAAAAAGGTGATGAAACAAATAGTTCTTCTTTAAAGGCAGATGCATGGCATCATCGTGCTGATGCTATTACGTCCTTAACGGCATTTATTGGCATCTCAATTGCTTTAATATGCGGCAAAGGTTACGAAACGGCTGACGATTGGGCAGCGCTTATTGCTTCTATAATAATAGTATATAATGCTTATCATGTATTTAGGCCTGCTCTGGGCGAGATAATGGACGAGCAATTGTATGATGATTTAATTTTAGATATACGTCGTGTTTCTAAAACAGTAACAGGTGTAATTGATACCGAAAAATGTTTGGTGCGTAAAACAGGTATGACCTTTCATGTAGATTTACATATACTGGTAGAATCGAACATAAGCGTTAAGGAAGGGCATGATATAGCTCATAAATTAAAAGAGCATTTAATGAAAGAATTACCACAGGTGGCAGATGTTCTTATTCACGTAGAGCCTAACGAGTGCGATTTGTAGCATATGCAAAAAGTTATGATTAATCATTAAATTATTTGTTAATCATATTAAGTGTAATTATTTGAAAATTATGTAGTTATACTTGCTGATATAATACTGCTATTCGTCAATTAATTGAATTATCTTTGTGGACAATTATGTTCAATCCTTCTTCTAAAATTATTGGCATGTTGGGCGGTGGTCAGTTAGGTCGTATGCTTATACAAAGCGGTATGGATTTTAACTTATCTATTAACGCTCTCGATTCTGATAAAAATGCCCCTTGTAGTTATTTAGCCAATAAGTTTACCCAAGGTACTCTTACTGATTATGACGCTGTATATTCTTTCGGTAAGAAAGCCGACATTATAACTATTGAAATTGAAAATGTAAACACTGATGCACTTAAACAGCTTGAAAAAGAGGGCAAAGAAGTCTATCCGCAACCACATATTATAGAGACCATACAGGATAAAGGTTTACAGAAAATATTTTTTCAACGCAACAACATCCCAACCCCTGATTTCTTTTTAATTGATAATAAAGAACAAATTAGTAAGTACAAAGATTTTTTTCCTTTCTTTCAAAAACTACGTAAAGGCGGTTATGATGGCAAAGGAGTTGTAAAACTTGCTGACGCAGATAATCTTACTAATGCATTTGATGCACCAAGTGTATTAGAGCGCTTAGTTGATTTTAAAACGGAAATATCGGTTATTGTGGCACGCAATAAAAAAGGAGAAGTAAAAACGTTTCCGGCAGTTGAGTGCGCATTTAACCCCGAAGCAAATTTGGTAGAATTTCTTTTTTCACCGGCACAAATAAATAAAACGGTAGAAAAAGAGGCGCAACGCCTTGCAGTAAATATAGCAGATAAACTGGGCATTATTGGCATTTTGGCGGTAGAAATGTTTGTTACAAAAAATAACGAAGTTTTAATTAATGAATTAGCTCCTCGTCCGCATAATAGTGGACATCATTCTATCGAAGCAAATATTACATCACAATTCGAACAACATTTACGTGCTATTTTAAATCTTCCTTTAGGAGATACAAGTTTATCTTCTCCTGCCGTAATGCTAAATGTATTGGGCGAAAAAGGTTATGAAGGTAATGCAGTTTATGAGGGTATCGAAGAAACTATGCAAATGAGTGGCGTGCACATCCATTTATATGGCAAAGAAAAAACTAAAGCTTTTCGTAAAATGGGGCATATAACTGTTACGGCTGAAAATCTTGAAAAAGCTAAAGAAAAAGCCAATAAAGTGAAACAAATATTTAAAGTTATCAGTAAATAATATGGCAAATCAAAAAGTTTTAGTCGGAATAATAATGGGTAGCGCCAGCGATTTACCTGTAATGCAGGCCGCTGCTGATATTCTAAAAAAGTTCAACGTATCCTACGAAATCGATATCGTATCAGCTCACCGCACTCCCGATAAAATGTTTGATTATGCTCAAAATGCTGTAAAAAATGGCTTAAAAGTTATTATTGCCGGAGCGGGTGGGGCAGCCCATTTGCCAGGAATGGTAGCCTCTTTAACTCCATTACCCGTTATTGGTGTACCGGTAAAATCAAGCAACTCAATTGATGGTTGGGATTCTTTACTTTCTATTGTACAAATGCCAAATGGCGTGCCCGTTGCAACGGTAGCTGTAAATGCTGCCCAAAACGCGGGCATTTTAGCGGCACAAATTATTGCCACATCCGATAAAGTAGTACTTAAAAAACTGGAAGATTTTAAACAGGAGCTTAAAACTAAAGTACACGCATCTGCTAAAGATATTAAAAAGATAAAAAAGTAATGCAGTGGTTCGAAAACTGGTTTAACACTTCTTACTACCATATTCTATATGGTAATCGTAACTACGAGGAAGCCGCATTTTTTTTAGATAATTTACTAAAGCATTTAAACTTACCGCCAAAATCTCGCTGTTGGGATTTGAATTGCGGTAAAGGCAGACACTCTCTTTACCTGCATAAAAAGGGGTACGATGTAATTGGTACCGATCTTTCAGAAGAAAGTATAAAAGAGGCGCAACATGCTGAAACCGATGATTTACATTTTTATAAGCATGATATGCGTAATTTATTTTACGCAAATTATTTTGATGCGGTGTTTAACCTGTTTACCAGTTTTGGCTACTTTAAAAGCAAGCACGATGATGAAAAAGTATTTCAATCAGTTTATGCAGGCCTTAAACCAAATGGAGTATTTGTTATAGATTTTTTTAATGCAGCTTGTGTAACAGCTACTTTAAAGGCAAGCGATGAAAAGGTTATTAATGGTGTATCGTTCCACATCAAAAAAAGAATGGAAGGAAAAGTTATTTTAAAAGAAATTATTACCGAAGATAAAACAGGTAAACGTTTTTTTAAAGAAGAAGTAAAAGCCCTTACGTTAGATGATTTTACCTGCTTGGCGCAAAAAACCGGGTTAAAAATAAAACATACGTTTGGTAATTATAGCTTGCAGCCTTTTGATGTAAACTCATCAGAGCGATTAATTATTATTTTTGAAAAATAATTTTTTGGACCCTCTTTTATATATATCCCTACTGTTTTTACCTGTCTTAATTGCGGGTATAACGGTGTTTTTTATTAAACTAACCGAAAGTCATTTAAAACTTTTATTAGCCTTTAGTGCGGCTTATTTATTGGCGTTATCATTTCTGCACTTGGTGCCTGATATATTTTCATCCCTTCCTTCAAGGCAAGCAGGTTTATGGGTGTTAGCCGGTTTTTTTATTCAGGTGTTATTAGAGTTTTTTTCAAGTGGAATAGAGCATGGTCACGCGCACATCCATGCTGAAAAAAACAAAATCCCTTTAGTATTATTATTTGGTTTATATCTGCACTCGTTTATAGAAGGTTTGCCTTTGGCAGGAATTTTTAATGTATCTCAAAGTACGCAACAAATTTCTTTTTTAATGGGGGTAACATTACATAATATTCCAATTTCTATTGCCTTCGCCGGTTTACTTATCCATCAGCAAATAGCTAAAAATAAAATCATTTTATATTTGCTATTACTTGCCGGCATGGCCCCTTTAGGGTCTTTAATAGGACATTTTATTGAAATGTCTCTTGGTAGCATAGCCCATCTTTCTATAATTTTTACTGCTATTGTAGTGGGTATATTTTTGCACATTGCCACAACCATTATTTTTGAAAGCAGCGAAAAAAATCACCGCTATCACATAACAAAATTAATAAGCATACTGCTGGGTGTGGCTTTGGCTTATGTACTAACTTAAACTATTTTGTAATGAAAAAAATAATTTTATTACTGCTCGTTGCCTCAAACTCTGTGTTGTTTGCACAATATAAAACAGGAGAAGAGTTGTTGGCCACCATGCATAAAAAATACTATCAAAATTATTGCAAAACGGTGCAGTTCGAACAAAAAACTATTCGTTACAAAAATGATATTATAACAAATCATGATGTGATTGTGGATACTGCTTATTGGTATGAATGGATAAGCTATCCGGATAAATTTCGTATCGATATTGGAGCAAAATTTAGTGGTAATGGCGTAATTTTTAAAAACGATTCTGCGTATAATTATAAGAAACATAAATTAGTAAAAACAAAGTCTGATAAAAACGATTTATTATTACTTCTTGGAGGCATGTACTTCAGAAAATTTGATGATGTTACAACTCGTTTAAAAAATGCGGGATATGATTTAAGTAAAATAAAATCAGATACATTAAATAATATAAGTTGTTACGTGATAGGAGCAGAAGGCTCTTATCAAATATGGGTTGATAAAAACGATTTAAAAGTTATAGGACTTAAATCGAAACTTACCGGAACAGAATGGCTCGAAATTCGCTTCGATGCTTTCCAAAAATCCTGTAAAGGGTTTAACGAAACAAAAGTTACTGCAAAAAAGAACGGTAATCTTGAACAGGTGGAAGAGTACCAAAATATTAAAACAGAAATTCTAATTCCTGATTCAATTTTCAATAAAAAGTAACCATGCTCGGATTAAAATTAGCAACCGACCCGCGTTGGGTAAATATTGTAGAGAAAAACATTAGTGAAATTTTAACCGATCATGCTTGGTGTGAACAAAAGGCGGTAAGCAATTCGGTATCTATTGTTATCTCTTATCCTGAATATACGGAGTTGGTTGACGAAATGCTTTCAATTGCCAAAGAAGAGTTAGCGCATTTTGAAATGGTGCATGAAAAAATTAAACAACGTGGCTTTGTATTGGGTAAAGAACGCCGAGACGAGTACGTAAATGATCTTTACCAGTTTATGCGTAAGGGTTATAAACGCGAAATAGCTTTAATAGACCGTTTACTTTTTTCTGCTTTAATTGAAGCCCGTAGTTGCGAACGTTTTAAAGTGTTGAGTGAGCAAATTAAGGATGAAGATTTAAAAGCTTTTTACCGTGAGTTAATGATAAGTGAAGCCACACATTACACAACATATCTTTCTTTTGCTCGAAAATATGCCGGGAAAGAAGATGTTGAAAAACGATGGCAGGAGTGGCTTGCTTATGAAGCTGATATTATAAGCAAGTACGGTAAAAGCGAAACCATACATGGGTAATTAATCTTGTCCAAACTTTTTCCCCCGCAAAAATACTTGATTATAAACAGTAGCGGTGCTATACCATACAGCATTTCCGGTTAATTTAAAACCTATTAGTTGATCAAAAGTAGAAAGCTGATAGGTATCATCATTATAAAAAGCATTTAAGCCGCCTTGTAAATCAACATAGGTCAATGTATTATTGTCTATAGCATATTCACTCGGCATAAAATTAGCCAGTACGGATGATTTACCTTTATTAAAAACAGAAAAATAACCGGGTGTATAATAAATAAGCATACTATCTGCTACCTGATAAAAATCAGGGGCAAATCCGTTTAAATCATAATTTTTCCCGGCATAAAAAACATGTAGGCCTACTGCATCTGTATAAGCTACCATATTATCTCCCGTTTGAAAACTAATAACTTGTTTAGTTGAAACAGTATAAATGTTCCCCTTATAAAAAACTGATAGACCTAAAATATTGTTGCTTGTAAAGCTTACAATATTACTGCCCGTTTGATATTGTATTTGCGATGAATTGTTAGCCAGTTTAAAAAGATTATAACCATTGCCATTCCAAAATATTTTAAACTCACGCAAGTAGGTTAGGTAAGCCATTGTGTTGTTGCTTGCTTGGTATTCGGATATCATTTGTGTTTGATGAAAATCTTCCATGGTATGAAAACCACCATTGTAATAAACCTTAAAAGATCCTGTTGTTTGGTCAATAAAAGCTACTAAACTATCACCTACTTGGTAGGAAGTTGAATAACCGGAAATAGTAGTTATTTGCCCTCTATCAAATACTTTTATAACACTGCCTACATTAAACACCACTAAATTATGCGTTACCTGGTACTTAGTAGGTATACCATCGTAAAGTGTAGAAATTTCTCCTTTATAATATACTTTTAAGCTGTTGTCAAAACTTACATAAGCTACGCAATTACCACCTATTTGAAACGATTGCGGTGGCTGGTAGGCTGCAACCGTAGTAGTTCCATTATCAAAAATATTAAAGTACCCGCGGTTGTCATTATACGCTATAATATTTTGACTTTTAGTTTGTATAGAGAAGAAAAAAACACAACAAATTAAGCTTGCTTTAATCCAAAAAATAAAATGACTGTTCATGTTTTAATACGAGGGAGTTTTAATATATATTAATTCCAATTATGCATACATCATCTGTCTGTTCATAATCGCCTTTCCAGTTAGTAAAGTATTGTAAAAGAATATTTTTTTGTTTTTCCATAGTTTCATTGCCGGCATTTATTAAAATATCTTTAATGGCTTTATATTTTAATTTTTTTCCTTTATCACCGCCAAATTGGTCGGCATAACCATCTGTAAAAAGATAAAAAGTATCGCCTTTTTCAAGCTGTATAACATGGTTAGGGTAGGGGGTTAACGTTGGGTAAAAACCAATTGGTTGTTTATGTGCAGGTATTTCGGTAAGTTTATATTCTTTTTTATCGGCATTTTTATCTATTACTGATGTAATCCATAATGGGTTATTGGCTCCTGCCCACATTAATTCTTTAGTAGTGAGGTTTAATCTGGATAAAGATATGTCCATGCCATCTTTTGTTTCGTTGGTTTCTTTATTAGTAACTGATAATTCTGCTATTATTCTGGCGCGTAGTTTGTCTAAAATTTCGGCAGGTGTCAGTAATGCGTCCGTAGCATTTAATTCATTTAAAAAAGAAGTACCTAATATAGTTAAGAAAGCGCCCGGCACACCATGTCCGGTACAATCAGCAGCAGCTACGTACCAGTAATTATCTTTCTCTATGCCCCAGTAAAAATCTCCACTAACAATGTCTTTAGGTTGAAAAAGCACAAAATGCCCCGGTAAATGTGCGGATATATGTTCTTGTTCTTTCAATACAGCATCTTGTATGCGCTTGGCGTAACGTATACTATCTAATATCTCTTTTTGTTTCTCTTCAACTAATTCTTTTTGTTTTTCTATCAGGCGTTTTGCTTTTTTATAGCGTTGTAAATTTTTAAAAACTAAAAGAGCAATAACACCGGTGGCTATAGCAACAATAGCTATAAGTAACATAAACAAACGTTGTTTTTTACGCTCTTCTGCAGCAATGGCACTTTGTTTTTCGTGCTCTAAATTTTGTTGAAACTCTTTATATGTATATTCTGCTGATGTTGTTGCTCTTACTTGCTCAAGCCCTGTTGTACTATCTCGCATTTGCTTAAATAGTACATACATGTCTAAAGCTTTTTCGCTGTTTTTTTGTTTTTTATATATTTTATATAGTAATTGAGCGGCGTCTCCTATCTCAGTTGGGTACCCTAATTCTTGTGCAAGTTCAAAAGCTTTGTCTGCATATTCTTTAGCTTTTTTTATATTATTATTATCAAAATAAATTCGACCTAAATTATTAAGTACCGCGGTTATACCCGATTTATGACTTAATTCTTTATCTATTTTTAGCGCATTTGTATAGTATTCAATAGCCTTTGTGGTATCGCCTTTATCTAAATAACAACTGCCAAGGTTATTGTATGAGCCGGCCATGCCAAGTTCATCTTCAACTTCTTGCTGCATACTAAGTGCCTGCATATTAAGCATAATAGATGAATCGCCTTTTTCTATATTAGCGTATGAGCTCCCTAAATTATTGAGTGATTGTGCTGCACCCTTTTTATCGCCAATGGATAGGTAAAGTTTTACAGCTTTACTATAGTAGAAAATAGCTTTTTTATTATCGTTTTGAAAACTACATAAGCTACCTAAGTTGTTTGTAGATTCTGCTATGCCGCTTATATCGCCCGCTTTTTCTCTCAGTGTAAGTGCTTTGGTATAGTATTCGGTCGCCTTAATAACGTTTCCTTTATTATCAGCATCGTAGCCAATATTATTTAAAGCAGCTGATTGGTAGATGAGATATAATTTACTGCCATCGCCATTTTCGGCTACTTTTTGCATAAAATTGTTGTATTTAGGCCATACAGCCTCATCAATACAATCTTCAATAAAAGTATTTAATAATCTTAAACGTACAGAATCGTGAGTAGCTTTATGATAAAGAGGAAGTATAGAATCTAATAATTGTTTATCTGTTGCATTTAAATGAGCATAATCTACACCATCTACCAGTAACCAGTCTTTATCTTTAATTTGTGCGTAGCTGCTACTTAAACAGAAAATAAATAAATATGCCAATGTTAAAACACACTTATTGCCTAACTTAAAAAGTAGCTTCATGGTTTAAAGATAAAAATAAGAATTGTAAATATGAAACAGTAAGATGCAGATTAATGCAAATAAGCCTACTTAGCTTTTAGCATTAGCTTTTCTATTTCTTCAATAGTTTTTGGTAGTTTACCGCTAAGTACATCGGGTGTACCTTTAGTTATTAAAACATCGTCTTCTATACGAACTCCTATATTCCACCACTTTTTATCACAAGCGGCATTTTCAGGGATATAAATGCCAGGTTCAACTGTTATAACCTGATTAGCTTTTAATCGGCTATAATTGCCTACATCATGTACATCTAAACCTAAGTAATGCGATGTACCATGAAAAAAATATTTAATAAACTCGTTGGGCGATGATGTAATGCCTAACTCCATCAAACCTTTTTTAATAACGTCGGCTGCTGCATTATGTGGTGCACGAAACAAATTGCCTTCTTTACAAGCCTCTATGCCTGCTAATTGCGCTTGTAATACTAAATTATAAATCTTCTTTTGTTCTTCACTAAATTTGCCGGATACAGGTAGGGTACGGGTTACATCAGCCGTATACCCATGATACTCTGCTCCGGCATCAACTACCATAATATCATTAGGGCTTAGTTTTTTGCGGTTTGTAATGTAGTGCAGTATACATGAGTTTTCGCCTGCTCCCACAATAGATGGATAACCAACAAATTCAGAACCATTGTATTTAAATCCATATTCAACAATTGCCTGTGCCTGATATTCAGTCATATTGTTTTCTAATTTTTTCATTAATTCTACATGAGAGGCGCAGGTTATGTCAATTGCTTTTCTAAGCTGAGTAAGCTCTTCAGGAGTTTTAATTTCACGCAAATCTGCCATGAAAGAAAAAAAGGTATAATAATCTTTAGTTTGAAGGTCTTTGGTTTTATCGTTGAAAATTTTTATCAAGCTATATAAATCTCCCGCATCTGCTTTATCATCACGCACATCATTATTAAAAGGAGGGTGATATATTTTATCGAATTTTTTAAAATCTATATTCAAATCCGCAAAATCAGTGTTATTGTAGGCATGTTCAAAACCTAATTTTTGTTTAGCGCCTTCAATGCCTAAACGCTTGCCTGTCCAGCTTTCGTCACGTGGACTGCGGGGTTGTACATAAATAAGTTCGTTTGTGGTAATGCTATCAATTGTTTGAGGCTCTTTAAAAATAAGTAAAACAGCATTTGGCTCTATAAGACCGCTTAAATAATAAAAATTAGGATCTTGACTATATTGAAATTCTACATCATTACTGCGGTTTCTTTCTGCGTTAGCAAAAATAACTGCTACCGATTTCGGAGCCATTTTGGCTCTAAGAGAGTCTCTTCTTGCCTTATGAAAAGAGACTGAAAGCCAATCTCTATCATATAAAGAATCTGATTGGGCATACAGATTACCAATTAGTGCTAAACAAATTATAATATTTCTAACCATACGTAAAATTAAAAAGCCTTGTCACCAAAGGTAACAAGGCTTTTTAAAATTCAAAATTTAAATTACTTAGTTGCTGCTGCTTTCGCCGCTTTAGCTTTTGGTAAAAAACCTTTTTCGCGAGCTTCTTTTACACAAGCAAATACACCAAGTTTATTAATATTTTTAATAGCCGAAGTAGATACACGTAATGTTAACCACTCACCTGTTTCAGGTACAAAAAACTTTTTACGTTGTAAGTTTACATCAAACGAACGTTTAGTTTTATGATTTGAGTGAGATACCATATTACCTCCTACAGCTTTTTTTCCAGTTAATTGACAAACACGAGCCATGATTTATAAAATTTAAGGGTGCAAATATAGTTAATTATTAATATTATACAAATTAATTGGTAGAAATTCGTTCATTTAATGTTTCCCATTCTTTTAAAAGGCTTTCTAACTTGGTTTTACTTTGGTTATAATTTTCAAAAAACACCTTGTCATTCATCAGTTTTTGATAGGTATCGGGGTTAGAAAGCTGCTCATCAAGCTTTTTTATATCAGTTTCCAGTTGCTCAATGTCTTTTTCGCATTTAGAAATTTGATTTTTTATCTGTTTAAGCTCTTTTTCTTTCTCTGAATTGTCAACTTTAGGTTTTTCAACTACTTTTTTTTCTGCTGCAGGCTGTACTTGTACCGATTTAAGCTCCATTAATTTTTCAAGTTTACGTTTTTTCATAAACTCTTTAATATCACATAAATGTTCTTTTACCGCACCTTCTCTAAATTCAAACAAACGGTCGGTTAAACCATCTAAAAAATCACGATCGTGAGATACTAATATAATTGTGCCTTCATAATCTAAAAGGGCTTTCTTTAAAATCTCTTTCGAGCGAATGTCTAAGTGGTTGGTAGGTTCATCCAGTAAAAGCAGGTTGTAAGGCTCTAATAGAAGTTTACAAAGTGCCAATCTACCTCGCTCACCACCACTAAGCACCCGTACTTTTTTATCAATGTCATCTCCTCCAAATAAAAACGACCCTAAAATATTACGTACTTGTTTACGCACCTCGCCAACAGCAAGTTCGTCAATAGTTTCAAAAACAGTTTTATTTTGGTCTAATTTTTCTTCCTGGTCTTGTTCAAAAACACCTGCTAATACATTATGCCCAATTTGTACGGTACCATCAAACTTTGTTTTACCGCTAATCATTTTCATCATGGTCGATTTTCCTTCGCCATTACGGCCTACCAAGGCTACTTTCTCGCCTTTGGTTATAATGAAATTAGCATCTTTAAAAATAAGTTTCTCTCCGTATGTTTTAGCGGCATCTTCAACCGTTAACACAATTTTACCCGAAAGAGCCGGCTTTGGAAAGCGCATGTGCATTACCGAGTTGTCGCCTTCCTCAACCTCAATGCGTTCCATGCGGTCAAGCTTTTTAATTAACGATTGCGCAAACGATGCTTTATTGGCTTTAGCACGATATTTATCAATTAATGCTTCAGTTTGGTCAATTATTTTTTGCTGGTTTTTTACAGCATTCTCTTGCTGTTCCTGTCTTTCCTGACGAAGTACCAAGTATTTGCTGTAATTAGCTTTATAATCGTATGTTTTTTTATTTACTATTTCAATAGTACGTGTAGTAACATTATCTAAAAACTGCTTATCGTGAGATATGAGCACAAGTGCACCATAATAAGTTTCCATAAATTCCTCAAGCCACTGTATAGCCTCAATATCTAAGTGATTGGTAGGCTCATCCAGTAAAAGTACATCGGGTTTTTGCAGTAAAAGTTTGGCTAACTCAATACGCATGCGCCAACCGCCGCTAAACTCGTTAGTTAAACGATGAAAATCTTTACGTTCAAAACCTAACCCTTTTAAAATCTTTTCAATCTCCTCATCACGGTTATTAGCACCAATAATATCAAGCCTTGAAGATATATCGGTTAAATCGGTAATTAATTGCGAGTAGCTATCAGTTTCATAATCTGTACGGGTTTCAAGCTCTTTGTTTATCTCGTCTAAACGTTTTTGCAAATTAGTAATTTCCTCATAAGCAGAAGCCGTTTCTTCAAACACGGTGCGCCCGTGCTGGTGTATCATATCTTGAGGCAGGTAGCCTAATTTAAAGTCTTTAGGTTTAGAAATTTCGCCTTTTGTAGGCGATTGATGCCCGGCAATTAATTTTAACATGGTCGATTTCCCTGCACCATTCTTGCCTGCCAAGCCTACACGGTCTTTCCCGCTAATTAAAAAGCTAACATTTTCGAATAAAGATGAGCCTCCAAAAGCAACTGTAACTGAATTTACTGATATCATAAGGGCGCAAAGATAGTACCAATTTAATAATTGAGAATTATGAATTTTAAAAAATAGATTTAATTAGTTTTGCGCTTGCAATGAAATTGAGGCAAATTATTTTTCTTTTCTTTTTTTTAAGCGGCTATACTCTTTTGGCACAAGACCAAATTGAGTATAAAGCCGACAAAATTAAGTTTGTTAAAAACTACAAGGGTGGGGCTAAAAGGCTTATTGGCCATGTACAATTCACCACTAAAGATGGCATGTATATGACCTGCGATAGCTCTTATTTCTTAGATAACAACAATATAGAGGCTTATAGCAATATTTTTATCCGTCAGGGCGATTCGCTTACCATTACAGGTAAAAATGCCCATTATAATGGTACAACCAAGCTTGGCATTATAGAAGGTAACGTTGTTTGTACCGAAAAAGATATGGTGCTTACAACAGCAATTTTAAACTTCGATTCTAAAAATAAAACATCAAGTTACCAAACCGGAGGCACTATTGTATCTAAAGAAAACACGTTAACCAGCAAACATGGCTACTATCATTCGCCCACTAAAACGGTATCTTTTAAGTACGATGTAAAACTGGTAAATCCCGACTATACTATGCTGGCTGACACACTTAAATATGTTACATCCACCAAAACAGTTATATTTTTAGGCCCTACCAATGTGCTTAGTAAAAAAGATAAATTGTATTGCGAACGGGGCTGGTATAGCACACAAACACAAATATCTCACTTAACAAAAAAGGCGGCTATTTATACGGGTAAAAATATTTTATATGCCGATAGCATTCATTACGATAAAAAAAATGAATCGGGTAATGCATATAGTAATGTTAGGATGATTGATACGGTGCAGAAAACCATTATTAGCGGAAACCGTTCGTATAGCAACAAAAAAACAGGCATTATGTGGGTTACAGATAATGCTTTGCTTACTAAAATAATGGGGAAAGATTCATTATTTGCTACTGCCGATAGCATGTTTGCTTTCGAAAAGAAAGTAAAAAAACTAAAAATAAGTTTAGTTGATTCAATTAAGTCGATACAAAAAGATACAACTATAACCCAAGATGAAAAAGATAGTAAACAAGCTGTAATAATAAAGGATACTCTTAATTACATAAAAAAAGACAGCTCTATTATAGAAGCTTATCATCATGTAAAAATATTTAAAACAGATGTGCAGGGCGTTGCTGATACAATGATTTATTCAGCATACGATTCTACACTTACCTTGTTTCACCTGCCGGTTATGTGGCATAAAGTAAACCAAATAAGCGGAAAAATAATAACGGTTTATTTTAGTAATAATAAAATGGATAAAATTTATATCCCCGAAAACACCTTTATTATATCGCAACTTGATACCATACATTTTAACCAAATAAAAGGTAAAATGCTTTGGGGATACTTTAAAGATGATACACTTAGGAAGATTGATATTATAGGTAACGCACAAGCTGTATATTATTTACAAAGCGAGAAAAAAAAGCTGAAAGGGGTTAATTTAATAGAAAGTAGTAAGCTTACTGTTAATGAAAAAGCGGGAAAATTAGATCAGATAACTTTTCATAAAAAACCAATAGCTAAAATTTTACCTATGCGAGATTTGAATGTAAAAGAAATTGAAATAAAAGGCTTCAACTGGCAAGATTACCGAAAACCTAAAAACAAGGCTGATTTGTTTAAAAAAGATACTAAGGTTGAGTTATGATTTGAAGGGTTTTTTAGAGCTGATAATTTAACATAAACCTTACTTTGCTATTTTTCTTTTAAATTTACGCCCTAAACGCTAAAAAATCTTTCAAAAAAAGCAACAATTTTTGTTTCAGATAAAAAAAAGTATATCTTTGCACCCCCTAAATGGGAATTAAAATCAAGAAAAGTGGATCAAATTAGTTACAAAACAGATTTTGCCAATGCGGCAACTATTCAAAAAAAGTGGCATTTAGTTGATGCTGAAGGCCAAGTTGTTGGTCGTTTAGCGTCTAAAGTTGCCTATATTTTAAGAGGTAAAAACAAAGCTTCTTTTACTCCCAATACAGATTGTGGAGATAACGTTATTATCATCAATGCCGATAAAGTAAGATTTACTGGTAACAAAGCTGAAGATAAAGAATATATTCGCTACACTGGGTATCCGGGTGGGCAACGTTTTGCAACTCCAAACGAGTTATTAAAACGTAAACCAACCGAAATATTACGTTTAGCTATACATGGTATGTTACCTAAAAACAGTTTAGGTCGTGTGCAAAACACCAACGTATTTATTTACGCAGGTACTGAGCATAAACACGAAGCTCAACAACCAGTTAAATTAGACATTAACACCATTATCGCTTAATTATAAAGAATGGAAAAAATCACCACATCAGGAAGAAGAAAAACATCGGTAGCCCGTGCCTTTGTAACAAAAGGTAAAGGAGAAATTACCATTAACGGACGCGATTACAAAGAATATTTTGCTACTAGCACTTTACAATTTTACGTTCAACAATCATTATTAGCAGCTAACCTGCGTAATGATTATGACGTTATGATAAATGTGTATGGTGGCGGTACTACTGGTCAGGCACAAGCTATTCGTTTAGCTATTGCTAAAG
>Ga0210394_10000624_pt1 | contig 70340 bp, 103 predicted proteins | sample IncBWC12MmetaG_FD_160121 | JGI IMG/M metagenome (GOLD analysis project Ga0210394, IMG submission 160121) | Forest soil microbial communities from Barre Woods Harvard Forest LTER site, Petersham, Massachusetts, United States - Inc-BW-C-12-M | ecosystem: Environmental > Terrestrial > Soil >... | reverse complement strand
GATCCACAATTTTTAGAGCATGCGCCTTCATGTGAAGCATGTCCGCATTTGCCGCAATCGCCATCCGCAGGATCTTCTTTCGCTTCTTGAAGGAATCCAGCATTCTTCGCAATGTTCGCGATTTCTTCTAAGGCTGCGACCGTCTTCGTCTTCTTAGCCATGATTATCTCCTTCAAGTGATTAGAACCACCGAGAGCCTCTTTTAAAGAGACAATTTTATAATTTTCAACTTCATCGTCTTTTAAGACATGAGCATTAATAGATCCAGGAACCGCAACAGCACTGAGTTCAAGCGGATCAAGTCTACCTTCGCCAGTAGACATGTAACAAACTTCGCGTCCATACTTATTGCCAGGCTGATGATCGAAACAAATAGTTTTTTCTTCTTCTTCGGTATGAGCACCACCTTCATAACCAGAAAAAGATTTACCATCTATTGAACAAACAACACCTTCTGGAACTGCAACGTGAATTGATACTTCACGGAGAACACCGGCGTTTAACTTCTTAATAAATGAATCAATAATAACATCGACGCCTTCAACGGCATAAAACCAACCAAGCGTACCAACTGCTCCACTAGGGGTTCTTACCATACGAGCATCATATATACGAGCTGTTTGTGAGGCAGCTTGAAGTGAATGATCAGCTTGACCAATTATTCCGACATTACCAGAGCCGTTCCAATTAAACAGGACCGTACGTCCAATCCATCCTTTTAAGGACTTCTTTTGCGACGCTTCAGTATATACTACCAAGTTACGGGTCGGTTCGGTGTCAATCATAATAACCGGGAAAGTATGAATAAGTTCTTTATCAATATCTTCACGGGTCCACTTTTGAATTTTAGCCAAATGACTAGAAGGAATTTTGACGCCAGTTTTTGATTCTTCCGTTAGAACAGTAGAAGAAGCATAATCGCCTGATTCAGACAACTGCTTTAATACATCATTAAGTTCATGCGTAGAATCAGCCATAACAATACCTTCTCACCTCTAAAACATAGTGATCAATAGAAGTAACTATTTTGTCACAATCCTGAGATTATTCATCATTAAGTTCAGAGATCGCCCATTGAGCAAGTGCCTCATCCTGAAACGAATGTCTCTTTCCTTTAGTACGGTTATCCTTATCGGGAACTTTCGTACCATCCTTCTTAGGACCCTTTGTTCTAACGCGACCGTTTGGCTTCACAGGTTCCTTGCCTTTAGCAGGTTTAGGATTACCAGAATTCTTCGGTTTATTCGGAATTCCGTTCGTATTCGTTCCGTCATTGGCAACGGGAGGAGGAATTGCTCCTGGCTTCGCGGCCTTCTTGACAGAACCATCTGGATGATGGGCGGTTGCTTGTATTGCAGCGGTGTCCTGATCGAGAAATCCATTGTCACGCTTTAACACAGCATTATTAGTCACATATTCATCAGTCTCAGCATGCTTCTGGGTCATCTCGGGATCAAGATCATCGTATCCAATACTTATTTCACTGCAACCCCAATCTTCTTCAAGAACACGAAACATCGGGCGGAACATAACACCAATAGCGTGTCTAAGGTCATAAGCAGTATTGACGGCAACAGTCCAATGTTGTTGAGAATCGAAAGGATTAGACTTAGAGTCAAGTCCCATAATTGATGGAGCGAACGGTAGAACATAAAATAACTGTTCCTCGATGTGTTTCTGTGTAGAAGAAAAGTCTAATGCATGTCCCTGGGGACCAGCATATGTAATATCAACGTCAGGAGTTGTTGCAAAATTATCAGACGGACGCATTTGAGAAACTTTAGTTGTCAAATCAGCAAGAGCCTGATCGACTTGTTCTTGATTCATTTGGTCATCTGGGGAGAATTTCACAACAATACGAGGCAAATGTTGATGCAACATCTCGGCCAAATCGCGTTCCATTTGAAGTTTCAGTTTAATTGCGAACGGCAATGATGCCAATAACGGAACACCATAGGCATACCATCCAGTGCTACGTTGCATACCACAAAGCATTTCATCATATAGATAAATCGTAGGCGTATGCGGTGTGCCACCAAGAATAAATTCAGATGGACGATGAAGCAACTGGACATATCCTTCGGTTGCTAATTTCTCATTACGCAACTTACGTATAGCATTTGCACGAACTGGACGAATCACTTCTAACGTTGTCATTCCAGCAGCAGTTTTAGTCCACTCTGGTTTTGTATAACTATTACCGATAGAGAATAAATCTACCATGCAACGACGAATTGACTCTCTTAAATTCACATTTTGGTTATAAAGCATTAATTCGCTGACATTTTTAACAACTTCTGGGTCATCATTAACAATGCGGAATCCCAAAAGAGCAGTATCGACCAGCTTATTAACTTGTCCATCAATAAGAGAAACTGCTGCGCGCATTTCTTCAAAAAACACAAGATCATGCAATAACGGTTCCCAATACCAACCAAATGCCGACATTAAAGTCTGCTCAGATTGATTACCAAAACCAGCAATCGTTGAAATCGGAAGACGAAGTTTTAATTTGCCTCCGACGCTTTTCTTCTGACCAATGGTTGAATTCTTAGTTGGGCCTTTTTGCCCTAATATTTCCTGTTGAATTTCGAAAAAACGTCGTTTCGTAACATGCTCAAGGAAATTGTTCATATCAGATTCAAAGGTATCCTTGCTATTATGCAATACTTCAAAACTGTATGTTCTACGATTTGCTTTTGGCCTGTCGTTGATTTTCGTAAGCATGTTATCTCCTATCCGTACTAATATTCTCGCGCCAACCATTTAAAGATGGACCTCTGCCTCTTGATATTGGCATCTGTGATATCCAATAAGCGCATCCTGCTATTGCATCTGTGAAGTCCTTACTTGATCCAATCGCATGGTCTACCTTTTTTGCATTAATTAGTCTCAATCCCCTAAATTCCCTAAACGCAATTGCTACTGGATCTTCTGAGGTTTCCCAATCTTCTTTTTTCTTCACATCTTCAGGAGGTGTTATAAAAAATCTCTCATCATAAATAAACTCTTTTAATGTGTCATAAGCCTTAGTATCTCGGTCAACTGATAAAGTTTGAGCTATTTCCTCTTCACGAATAGGTTGTCCCCATCTATCCTTGATAATTCGTTTTCCTAAGAGACGCTGCATCGTCTGAATGGAATCTCTTGATTGCCATCCGTCATATGATAGAGCCCATATTTTATGTCCGCGATCACGAAGAAAGAGAATTTCCTCACGAATATCAGCGAAATGTACTTCTTGTCTACCCGATGCAGAACTTCTGGGGCGAAAATGTTTCAATAAAGAAACAACCATTGTTGGCATTGAAATCTTCAGCCATTTGTCCTTTGTTAAACCACAACTACTGCAAACTTCATATTTCTCATCCCAAGGAGCATTAGCTCCACAAGGACACTTCTCTTTGATAATAGGATGTCCCTGCGAAGCAAGCGATAAAGCACACTTATCTGAATTAAGCGCAAGGTCTACATGAATACAATATAGCTTACCAGGTGTTCCCTGGAAAAAGGGATCATAAATGCCATATTCATTAATCGGTGACTTTAAAGTATTTAATTTCACCGAATTAAGAATGCATTTTAGGAATCTATCTGGATACTTAACCCAAGCGTCCTCAGAAAAGGGAGGATTACAACCATACATTGCATCGGCTAATTCAGGATTCTTTTCATAATCCTCATTAAAATCAGATCTTTGTTTAGATGGATTAACTTCCCAAGTTGCATAGGGACCAGAAATGAAACCTTTTGTGGCATTTTTATTCTCTTCTAACTTTGTTTGAATGTAATCATCCTTATAACGAGGATAAGAGATGATCATTAATTTTCCAGAGTTAGGAAAGCGAGAATTAATAGATGATCTTAATACTTTATATATTCCATCTGCTGCTCGGTCTACTTTAACCCCATCCTTGCGCGACTGCGCCTTAATCGTCTTTGAATCTTTAAAAGCCGATGCTTCGTCCATAACCGCAAATATAAGATTCTGACCCTCAGCACTATCGCCGTCAGTAGAAGTAGACACAAGAGTAATTTCATTTGCAAAATCAATTCTGGACTTCTTAATATCAGGTTTTTGTTTCACAAACCAAGATGAAGCCTTAATCAATCCGGTTAATTGCTTAAAATAAACGTAAATTGACTGTTCAGCAGTATAAGCGACATTACAAAGTTGAATTCCAGTACCTTTTGCTAACTTGTAATAAAGATAAGGACTTCTTAAACATAGCAACCAATAGACACAACGAAGAGCACAAAGAGCAGACACAAAGTCTTTTCCTGATCCTTTACCCCATTCACAGACTGCTTCAGTATAAGGATTAGTCGTTGGATCATAATTATCCATTGCTTGCATAACTTCGAACTGAATCGGCGATAACTGAATTTCAAGACCCATATATTCAGGAGCATAAAGCCAGGTTCTTAAATCTACAAACTTTTCCTTAAATATTTCATCGACAACTTCGTCTTCGTCAGGTAGTGCGTTCAGGTAATCATCAATAGAGGTCATCAATTTAGATGCCTTATCGGATACCTTATCAATGTCGAGGTACGTAGTCGTCTTCTTACGTGCGCCGCCGCCCGCGTGATGACCGTCTACACCCCTAGGATTACTCGGCATCGAGATACCCAGGCTCTTCGTACTCGCCTTCGAGTCTTTCGACTTCTACGTTAGAGAATCGGTTTTCAGAGGCACGTAGAGCTTTCAATTTACGCACAATTTTGGATTGTAGTTCGGGTGCGGCCTCTTGAATAGCTTGAAGAACAAGCACAGTAGTTTTCTCTGATTCTTCAAGTTTGACCGTCACATCCATGGTTTTGGCGTAAACACCAAGTAATTTACCCTGTTGTTCGATCAGATCAGTGATTTTAGAGCTAAGGGCGATAGAAAGTCGAGAGTCACGAGGTCCGTAAAGGATGGAACCAAGTTCTCCATTCGACAGTCTCTCTTTGATTGGCTGAGCGAAGGAATCAAGCTGAACGACCCACTCATTCGAATAATCCAACTGTTTTTGCAGTAAATCCTGCTGATATTTCAAATTTTTCAGTAATTCGCCAGTGCGCGTAACAACATCCTTCAGATACTCACCGACGTCATCCCATTCTCTTGTGGCATGAGAGATCGTCGCAACATCCTTTTTGGCCTGTGCAACACTATATTCCATCTCGCGGGCAATGCCAAAATGGCTCATTCCGCCCATATGAAGCCGAAGAACCTGCTTGAGACGCGCCTGGAGCGAAAGTTCCTTCGCTTGCTTGTATTGCGTTTTTGCCATAAGTAATATCCTATAAAACTATAACACAAAGCTTAGGAATTAGCAATTCCTCTGGAGTTAATGACCGTGCTTCATAACTGAGGTAAAAAGGATTCAAAGGAACGATGACTGGATAAAAATTAAATCCAACGAATTCCTTTTTAACTTTCTGTTGAAGATAATGATTTCTAATGTTGCGAGCAGACTTGAAAGATTCAATAATGTCTTTCTTATCTGAGGGTCCAATCGAGGTGTTAATTGGTTCCAATTTAGGTCTATCTACGTCAATATAATTCTGTTTGAGATTTTCAGAGAGAAACTTAGCACCAGGCACAATTTCCAATGCACCGTGAGTCACATGCTGTTCTTCGAAGTCAGTGTTCATGTCATTATCAATCAGATTGAACTTACCCTCTTTACAGAAGGTACACACCGAATAATAACCACTTAATGGATCAAACATAACATTCGGCCAATCAATACTAAACCAATAACAACAGGAAGACCCCACCAGCAGTCAATGCCTTCTGTGTAAGTATATTGAACGCTTTGTGGAGTTGGTGGACCAAGAATCATTTAACAATACCCGTAGACTTTCAATCGCAGAACTCGCGCCAATACATCTTCCTTTTTATGAAGATACATGATGTCCTTACATCCTACCTGAATAATCGCCTTAGTGCAATTCAAACACGGCTCATGCGTACAGTATAACATGGAATCCTGAAGACTGATACCAACCGTAGCCGCCTGCAAAATAGCGTTCATCTCAGCATGAATAGCAATATAACAGTGACCATTCAACAGGTCACTATTGTTATGATGCTCACAATGATTAACGCCGCCTGGCGCACCATTGTAGCCAGTTGTCAGAATGCGATTGTCTCTAATGAAGACTGCTCCAACGCTCGCGCGTGAGCAACTAGCCCGCTGTGATACAGCAACAGCTATATCCAGAAAGTAATCATGCCAGCTCTTACGACCCATTATGTCCCCATATCCACATCATCAAAATAATCATTTGTCAAACTATTACATAAATTACAAACAACGTCATGTGAACAGGTACACATAGTATCTTCTTCTAATGACCAGTCATCGTGATGTTCACTCATGATCAAACTCCTAATGCAAGTAAGCGCCGAACAGTTGTTGTATGAAAACCACAACCTGTACGAGTTGTATAACCCTTATCATTGAGGGTTAAAGTAATATCTTTAATCTGCATGCCACTATGACGCATTGCCACAATCTCTGGAAGTATATCAGCGTAAGCCTCTTTTTTAATCTGTCGATTCCTAGAAGAACCTCGTTTATTACCAAGTTGTCTTCCTTCTTCAGATAAATTATTAGCACACTCTGGACGATGAGTACCTAACTTAATACCACGGGCTTTTAAAGCCTTTAATGCTGCCTTAGTACGTTCACTAATCATTTGCGCTTCTTGTTCAGCAACTGCTGCAAGAATATTAATAGTGAACCTATTGGCTAATGGCATATCACAGCACAAAAATTCCACACCAGACTTATGTAATAATGAAGTAACATACACAGAGCGAGAAAGTCGATCAAGTTTGGCTATAATTAATACAGCACTAATTCTCTTAGAATGCCCAAGAGCTTTTTGTAACACTGGACGATTTTCCAATGTATCTTTTGTGCTAGTCTCAACCTCTGTATAAGAAGCAATCAAATTCAAATCATTCTTCAAACAGTATTCTTTTACAGTTGCTTCTTGTGCTTCAAGACCAAGACCTGACCGACCTTGATCCTTCGTGCTGACCCGATAGTAAGCAATATAATTATTATTCATGCACAGATTTTACCACATCCAACTGCACAGAGTTGAAAACATTGAAAATCTTTACAAATGGTTTGGGATGAAACTCAACCACAATTGGTTCGATCTCAATCACAATACCTTCACCAAAGTGTTTGTGAGTCACATGATCCCCTACATTAATCATTTTAAGAATTTCCACGGATTCCATAGTTCCATAAAGTCGGCGACCGCGTTACGAACAAGTTGATTAGTCACCTGCTGACGTGCATAGTCCTGACCAACGCAAGGATCAACGACTGGAATAATTTTTGTTATTACTTTTTTAGCCTTAGGCATAAGTCAACTCCTGTTGTACATTTTACTAAACTTGAGATTTTGAGAATGTTTTTCTGCTTGCTGATTCATTATTTCGTAATCTTCTTCAGCACTCGTTAAATCACGTCGATGTGTTTCAATATGTCTATCAACCCATTTCGTCGGATCTATATCATTTGGGAAATTATATTCTTGTCGGCATATTCCACACCAGACGCTTTTCATTATAATCTCCTTGCAAAAAAAAGAACGGGAAATCGGAGTTGCACCAGCTTTTGAAGGTATTGTCGTCATGACGACATTCGCCTTAACTTTTCGCGCCTCAACGCATACCGCATGGTGCCACGAGTTGGAATTTAATAACGAGGATTTAATCTATGATATTCTCTCATGTATTCGGACTTTGCACCCTTACATAAAGGACATTTACAATATCTATATGCAGATAATGTCCCATGAATATCACGTCCCTTGGTTACAACATCTCCTCGTTCAGTAATACTTTTCACACTATGACATCTGAAACACAATAACTGACATTTGGAAATTTCAACATCAATATCATATCCATGTTGTTTTAATTTCTTACTAATATTAAAACTTTTATTTTCAGGAATTCGATGATCTATTTCTAAATTAGAAGTTGACCAACATTTTACACAGGCTCCTCCTAATTGAGAAATAATATCAGATCGTTTCTTAAAATATAAATTTGATTGATATTCTGAATTTATCATGTATGTCTTTCAGATGAGCTACCATGACATTGATTTTGGTAGTCTGCTAGGGAGTCGAACCCTACTTACCGGCGTGAAAGGCCAGCGTCCTAACCGATAGACGAGCAGACCATAAAGAGGCGACCAGAATAATCCGGTCGCCAATGTTTTTAGTAAACCGGACTTATTCCAATTTCCTTTTGAAGAAGCTCTAAGCCCTTAATAACGCCACGTAAAGAAGAAATCTGTCCGCTCAGTTCTTGAACTTGATACTGTTTATCAGACCAGTCAGAATCAATAGATTCTGAAATTACTTTACAAATAATAGAAAGTTCACGAAGATGTGGAATAAATATCGAATTAAGATGCGCTGTTATTTGGTCGTCAGAAAAATGATCTGGAAATTGAATTTTACTAAGTTGCATTTTATTATCCTCTGCTGCATAATGTCAGCGGGTTCGAGAGAAAAGCCTCTCATTATATATATTGACAAAAGAACCAAAATTCTACTTCCAACGATGCCAGCCGATCAGGTCAATTATTAAATAGCGACACAGAAGCAAGTGGCGACGCTGAAGGGGCTCGAACCCTCGACCTCCGCCGTGACAGGGCGGCGCTCTAACCAGCTGAGCTACAGCGTCTTGCGAGCAGTATAACACGGTAGTCAACCCATATGTTCAATTTCTTTTATTTCTTAACATATGGATTTATGTCACAATGTTGAGAATTATATTTCATTTTATCACGATTGTCGTAATGCGACTACGATTATTTTGAACATAAAGAAAGAGAGTCGGGGTCGTACCGTCGGCTACAGGCAGTATATATCCTGCGTAGTAGCGTTGCCTCCCATAGAGGCTCTCTCTGTGTTATCAGTATACCACGGCTGTCAAGGGTTGTTAAGTGTTGTTAAGTGTTGTCACAATCCTGAGGTTAATAGGGGTGTCGAGTTTGGGTGTGGTTTGGGGGTAGCCCGATTTCCCACAGAGAGACACCCCGGCAAAACATGGGGCAGAGACTCCATCGCGCGCGAAATTGAGCGTCATGGGGCAGGCGCATCCCACCCGTTGAGCACAAAGGGTCATGCTCTACAAGGGGTGATGTTGGACGTGTTTTAGGACGCTCATTAATGCAATGGCCTAGCGTTGCCTGTAGCGCATCGACCCCTGTTTACGATGTTTGATATGGCGGGAGGATGACGGCGCGCTGCTAGGCATGCTGCTGCGATGTCACAATCCTGAATCTCAAGGAAATCGGTGGGATGCCGAGTGAATAGCGCGAGGGACGTACGCCCACGCACCCCTCCAGGATTGTGACAATGCCCTGCGAGGTTCTATTCAAGAGATACTCCAGGATTGTGACGTATGCTCCCTTCCAAGAATGTGACAGCCCATACGACCTCCTATGATATATCCTCATGCTATCCCTGCTCGCCTATATACCTAAAATGCCTTCAGGAGCGTGACAGGCTATATAATGAGGGATAATGCCATTATTATATATGAACGCCCTGCTGGAGGGGTTCTGCTATGTGTACGATCAGGTATTCATCTAGGTGTTCTTATGCTTTGAGGTTCTTGGCGGCGAAAAAATAAAGGTCTCTACAATTTACAAGCTATTCGCTGCGATAAGCGTCAAATTGAGCGTTTCGTCATTCCTGCCTGCTAACCTTGATTAGGACATAAAGAAAAACCCTCCAATTAGGAGGGCTGTTTTTCTTGATCGGTTCTTATATAGTATTGAGGGGACAATACGGTCCCTGTGGTTTAGACGCCAATCTGATACGACGCGCTTCCCGTTTAGCTTTGCTCTTCTCTATCCAGGAGAAGGGGTTTGTCGCTAGATAATCGCCGAGTTTTGTCGTTTTGTCGAATTCTTTGTTCTGCATGTTGTTTCTCCCTTATACTTATTATCGCATAAAAGGGCGCGGTTCTTTAGGGTCTAAGGGGGTAGTTTTGTAAAGGTTTTAATCCTTTATATCAAATAGGACGTACCAATAGTGCGTTCGGTAAGAAAACCGCATTATGCGGGTTGTTCTGGTGTACTTCATGGCTACTCCTTACGATGCCTGGTTAGGTCTAGGATTATAAGAAAACACGTTTACCGGATGCTCCTCTGCTAGGGACATTTGTTGGTTAGTCTTGTCGGCTATACGCATGATCTTAACGACCTCTGCCATTGCGATACGGTTCAAATAACAGGACTCTGCATTCTGTATTGATGCCGAGACGTTCATGTTGTTTCTCCTTGAAAGAAGGATGCGATTAATGCTAATATCCAAATTGCTGCCCATATCCCTGCCAAGATGCCTATTAAACAGAATCCGTAAAGAAGAGTGAAGAAGATAAATGCAAGCATGATGTTTCTCCTCTACTTAGGTCATGAATTCTTTGTCTAATTTATCAATTTGTCGTTCAAACCAGGCTTCTAAGTCTAAACTAGATTCTGATTGTAAACTCTTGAGTTTTTCACATAGTTTTATATATGCTTTGTCGTATTCGCTCTGCGTCATGTTATTTCTCCTTTAGAACGGAAGTGCTGCTACCGCATGTGAGAGAGTTTGGCTAGCGGCGATTGCTAGAACTATTGCTAGAGCGACGATTCCGGCGATTAGAGCGTTCATGTTGTTTCTCCCTTATACTTATTATCGCATAAAATGCCGCGATTGTTGAGTGTTTTATGTCGTAGAATTGTAAAGAAAAAGGATGCCAATTAAAGCATCCTTTTACGACCTTCCCAAGGTTTTAGTGGAAATTACCACATTTCACAGGAACCGTACAATTCTGGTAGTACGCAGGGGCGCGTGAGACGGAGGTCGTTGTCGGAAGCGCGTTCGTTGAAGAACCGCAAGCAGCAAGCGCGAGAAGCGCAAGGATTGAAAGGTAACGCATTATAAATTCTCCTAGTATATGTTGCGGTATATCCGCGACCCCTTACGGGGTTTCGTCCTGCTTGGACTCTTCAGGCGGGCTTTAATTCCTGGGTATCTCACCTAGAACGAAGGTCAACATATCGGATGCTTCCTCGGCAGTAAGTGCTCGCCATACGATAGGCGCAGGGATATTGCCTTTAATGTTTTCCATGTTAATTTCCTTTCGCTAAAGCGAGTGCATATCCTTTAGGTGTTAAGATCCTTACCAGAAAGCTTCCATCCTGTGTTCGGTCCCAAACATGGAACCCTGCTGCAACTGCTGATTGTACACTACTGAAGATCCGCATGATGGTTCTCCTATGTTTAATGTATCGACATCCTAGCATAAAACATAAGGATTAGGTCACCTTTAATTGTAAAGATCATCTTTACAATATATTCCCTGTTCGACCTATCGACATCGTGTCTTTTGTATCCTAATATATCGACAAGAAAGAAAACTTCATAAGAAAGGGACTAACATGAAAACCGCGACAATAAAGACAAAGTACTACGGAACAGAAGCGGTATACGAAGTACAGATTCCTTACTACATTAAGGAAGGGGAAACAGATAAGTTTTACACCCTTATCTTTTGTACCCTCAAGGAGGCCATGGCGGCCCTGCTAGGTGCTCATGTAGCTACATATTGCATACTTGGGCATGAAAAATCTGAATAGTCCATAAAACACCAGGAAAGGGCTGTTATGAGTAGCCCTTTCCTTCTAATAACACAGGTGCATGTTAACGACGTTCGGCGTTCCATTCTTCGTATAGTCCCATTCTGGTGGAGCGAACGCTTCATCCCAGGGTATACGTGAGGTTATGCGGAAACCATGTTTATGGTAGAATTCCGATAGAAAACCTTGAAAGCACTGTAGCCATACTCCCGCAACGTCTTGTGCCGCATATATCGCATCGGCCCCATGATGATTAAGGGAAAACAGGTTGCCTATCTCACCTTGTTCGCTTATCCAAAAACCACTTTGTTCATCATCGGAAAGATACATATTGTGTTTGAGCAATTCATCTTCCGAATAGATTGTAAGGAATTCTTGATGCCTTGCCTGTAATAATGCCCTATTAAATCGAGCAGGATGGAAAACTTGATTAAATTTCATGTTGACACCTGTGTGGGAACTATGCCTTTTTCAAACTGGGCAACCACTTCCAAGGATGTCATTGTCATTTGAGATTTTTCTTCATGCCATTGCATTAATGTCGTTGGCGGTAAGTCTTTTATCCATTGCGGTGCGTTCATGTTATTTTCCCTTTTTCTAGTGTATCGGCAGATGCCGCGATATACTTTAGCGCCTGTGGTAAGAATGGTGAGAGTGATAACCCGAATGATGGGAGGAATGCCGATATGCTTGAGCAGGTGCCGCTAGGAGCCCCGCAAGGATGAATGCCGCGATAAATCTAGTCATCATCGTCTTGCTCCCCTATAATCAGTGATCGGTAGATTGTCGATAAAATGGCGGGCATCTAAGCGCGCTTCCGCGATTGCCTGGTTACGCGGTTTGTCTATTTCCGCTAGGATGCGTTTCACCCGGCGATGGTTTTTCTGTGCAAGCAATACTTCTTGGACATGCCGTAAAATTGATTCATGCATTACAATCCTGCCGAATTCATAGAGTCAAGTAAGTCTGCTGCACTAAGACATGCAGTGATAGAACCATAATTGTACAAGTTATTGAGCACGAAGCACGATTCAAGGAATGCCGTTGTGTAATTACTCATTTCGATACTCCTATCGTGGTAAACTGAAGTGCTTCAGGTGGAACATAGGTTTTCTTCCATTTCTCAATTTTCTTAATGATTTTGGCGAATTTCTTGTTAGTCATGTTTTTCTCCCTTTTCTAGTATATCGACATTGTACACCTAAACTTTAGGGACACAAGCCCTAAGATTGTAAAGAATAAATACAGAAGAAAAGGGCAAAAGAAAAAACCGCCGGAGCGGTTTAATCTTTCTTCTAAGGGAGAAGGTTTTGTTTACAGGGAGGCAATAATATCCTCGACCGCAAGACGCTCGGCAACCGATGCCGCAGAAGACTTGCCTGTTGCCGCGCCCGGCGTATAATTGGCGAGGAATTCGCTTGCCAGGTAATATCCGGCGACCACGCCATTCTCTGGGTCGGCAGAAACCTGGAACACTGCTTCGGTTTGACCAGGGATTGCGCCGACCGGAATAAGGGTAGCGTTCAGGGAAACCGAACCTTTGGGATGAAATTTCATTTGATAAACTCCTATAGCTTTTCCCTGCAAGACGCAGGAGAGAATACGACTACGATACCATGCCGCGATTAAAAACACAAGTCTTTTGACTACTAAAATCGCATGCTTTACTTGCTCCTAACAATTAGACCTATTGAATAGCAAAAACAATTGCATATAAGGAAGAAACGGGTGCTTTCGGCATTTTCACACAAAATTTCAGCATTGTGACAAGTTCTTTACAGAAAAGGTAGTTATTAGTCACGTTCCTGAAGTATAATAAGCACCTATCGAAGAACCAAGAGGCGATTCAAGTTTATTATATCGCCTATCAATAGGAGCAACCTTATGGAAAATTCCAACCCTATGGGTATGGTAGGTTTGCCTACTATCCCGAAGGAGCAGATACCGCGCGTGATCGGAACCCAGGTGCATTTTATCGCCGATGGGAAAATTTTCGTTGGGGCGATTCGGGATGCATCCGAAGGTTTTGAAGGGTTCATCGTGCAATGCGGAACGTCTATGCTCAAGACGGTAAAATACAATCAAATCATTGCCGTTAATCCACCCCGCGAAATTAGTTGCAAGTATACACTCAATGTAAGCGTTGAAATAATCCGCGAGGAAAATCGAACATCATTAAGTTGTATATCGAGCACGATCAATGAGGTTAACGGGGTTTCCTTCTATAATACTAATCATGTTGAAAAAAACTGGAGTAATTTCAATGCCTAAGATGTGTTCACAAACAGGTTTGCCAGGCAAAGGTTCTGCGTACAAAGAAGATAAATTAGGGAATGTTTACTCATATAAACAGTGCATCCGAACCCATGATGAAACCCTTGGGTATATTTTCAATGCAACGAAATACTCGGTTACGACGAGTAACCATCAAAGCATCTCACATAAAACTGCCAATTACCCTGAAAAATACCACGAAGTAATTTTTTCATCCGATTTTTTAGTGAAACCTTCGGATATGATTTTGCAAGCAAGAGAAAACATACGAATGAGAAATAGTGGATGTTTATTGAACATGCGTCTTAGTGATTTGATATAACATGAGTGAATATAAGTATAAGTGGGATAATGGTGGGAAAACATTTGTGAAAAACGAATGGATTTCCATTGCCCTTCCTCAAATGTCTCAAAAGAACGGGCCGGAGGCATCCCATATACATTTTCTAATAGACCTATGGCAAAAACATTTGCAAACCGGCACAATCGTTTTATCGTCTATTGAAGATGAAAACTTTTGGGAATCTCTTTCAACATCACTTGACCTAAGTATTAAAGAACAGCAAAAGGGAAAACCTTCAATAGACGTTTACTTAGGATGTATATATTGCAACGAAATTCATATATGCGAAGGCGACGGCATCCCATCAATGACTATATCAAATAACATTTGCGAACAGGCTACCAAACAATGCGTACAATCTTTTAGCAGGAGAAGTCTCACATGACTAAAAGTTGCAAATATGAGCCGGGTTATGTACAGAAAAAGGGATGTTGTTGCGAAAATTGTAGACAAGGGATATATGCAGATCAACCTCAAGTGGAACGCATGTTTATATTAGGAAGCATGTGGCAAGATAACGTTCGTGTCTCAGTTAAGCGCACAAACATACATCCTTTTATCGCATTGAATAAAACAATGCTTGAAGTGAAAGAATTGCCAAGTTTATTAATTAGATCCTGTGAATTGATCGAGATATGGTAATTAGTAAATTCGTAGAAATGCGAATCAATAATGATTTGCGAGACGCATTCCTAATAAAACTAGCAAAACAGAATAAATACTACATCACACAGTTTTCTAAGAAGATCGCAGGAGGTTTAATTACTTCCAACATTATCGACAACGAATGCATGCAATATTTTATGCTAGGTGCAAACCGTGGTATCGACCGTGCAAATATAGTTGACGACGGTAGAGGTAACAATGACCCAGAGCAATTCTGTAGGACATGCGGCATATATAATGTAAGGGATTTTCTGGTTCAAGAATTTCGTCTTAATCGTAAACACAGAATTGAATTCACAGAACTAACAGCAACAGCATACGGAATTGCAGAAGATCGAAATTATGAAAATGAAACATTAAGCGACTTGATGATCGAAGAAATTATCGCAAGATTAAAACCTCTTGATCGCAAGATTCTTCAATTGATTATGTATGGTGAAACCGATAGCCAACAATTAGTTCCATGTTTCACAAATAAAAATCGACTTTCTAATAACATGATCCAAACAGTTGCAAACACACTAGGGTATTCCTCCAGTTATATTACATCGAGAATATATAATATCCGAGGAGTTCTTTCTACACTACCAATTTTATAGGAGAATAGTTCTTAAAATGATCAAATTAATTCGTTACCACCTTGCTGAAATGTTATTTAGTTTCTCATATTTCATACAAGATTTAGCTGAAACCGTTGGCGGATATCCAGGAGCAATAGGATAATGATACTAGATGAAGGAACATTTTTTGACGTTTTAGAACGAATTGCTAAAGCACTCGAAAGACTTGCAGATATGCATGGAGTAAGAAAATCATGACCCGCGAACAAGCAAGAGCCGAATATCTTCAAGCTCTATATAAAATACATAAACATTCCGCAATTACACCTTGTGACGAATATTGCGATATCGGCGATGCCGAAGCTCTAATAACCTACCGTACTGCTCAAGAAGAAAGTATCAAATGAAAAACATAATTAAGCTCACACTCGAAAAGAATGCCTGGTATGCTAACGGCATTGAAACACGCTTCGGCACGTATGCGAAACCCGAGATCGTTTTAGCCGAACATCAAAGATTATTCCCAGGAGCAACAATAACCATATGAAATTGACCGCAATAGATAAAAAATACAAATGCAGTGGTTGCATTAACGTCGCCATATACGAAATAGAAGTCGAAAACATTATTTCACTGGTATGTTACAAATGTCTTCCAGACAATATGAAAGGATTAAGATAATGACACTTGAGATTACGATTCCAAAGCTTGAAGCTATCCGCGATGAAGCTCTCCGTGTCTATACGGAAGCAACTAAGCACACAACTATTGTTAATGGTTTTACCGCTAACGATGCATGGCAAAATTATGTTCGAACATTACGTGATCTTGCACAGGCCAAAAAGGAATTGGGATTATGAGTGAGTTTTTTCAATCAGTTATGAACGGAAAATATGTTTGTTCGCCGAATACCTGCATTTATGTAATAGATAAAAAAACTGGTAAAGAATATTGTAATTTTTGCACAAAAGAAAGGAATTAAAATAATGGATATGGTATTATCCGATCAGGAAAATATAGACCTTCAGTTCGCCCTAAAAGCCCGAATTAATGCTTTCAAAGCATTACCAGGAGATTTCAAAGAGGAAATTGATACCGCCGAATCCCTGCTATTAAAATTAATGTACCTCTCTTGAGACACGCACACATGCGCCACCATGAGCACTACCACACCCCCCATCATAGAGGGCAGGCGCATATGGAAAATCTACAACGGCCAGGCTGGCTACAGGCGCACCATGAATATAATTCGACCGCAGAAGTTGTTGTCACACTCCTGATAAACACGGCGTTCTTCGCGATAATCGACCTAATCGTGTTCTGGTTCGCAAAACTAGCCTGGGCGTGCTCCTGGGTCGCAGGAGGCATTTTTCTGTCGATTCTAACAGCAGGGATAGCCTGCCTGATCTCCTACAGTATTTTCGCACTAATATCTTTTACGATAAAAGGATTAATATGTTTATTCAATTTAATATAGGATTACAATTTGCAATAGGCGTAGCGTACGATGCGGACGAGAATTGCATTTATGTTCTAATTGGACCTTTCACGATTTTAATAGGATCAGATAGTTTACTAGAAGAAGAGAAATAAAAATAGGCCGCTTTAATTGGCGGCCTTCTTTCTTGCGATTAATTCAGTTATTGTTCTAGCAGTTTTATAACGATCAAAGTCTTCAGGTAAGTTTTGTTTCGTTAGAGACTTATAAAGTTGTTTTTGTTTATCTGTTGGAGATTCTTGTTTGAACTGCATTTTAGGAAGACTTAGATTAGTGCCTTTAATCTCTATTTTTCTATACTTTTGTCTTATTATCATGATTAAACTCCTTTTGTGTTTTGGCTGGCAACCAGTTGTTGTATTCGCTTCGCTCATACAACCGCTAATTACGTCTCTCTCGTCGCTTCGCTCCTTCGAGAGACCTTAGCTTTAGCGGCAATCACTATTAATCCCTGATCGCATTTTAGGTGTTTAGCGCCGTGTGCGCTTGTCTTGGTGAGCGTCTATCCATTCGCTTCGCTCATTTCAGACACCTCTAAAGGTATAGGGAATCTCCTTAAATGGTTCTTACGATTCAGTTTTTCATACCCTGGCTGTCCCTATCCTCAACGTACTGCTTCTTAGGGCTGGAGAGGCCTCGGGACTGCTGTTCTGCACACAAAGGGGGCGATTTACGTACTTTACTACGCCTGTCTTCGCAAGTGTCGTGCGTCTTACTCGTCGCGCGCGGCACCCTGGTATGATTATCGACAACCTTACTCCTATTTCACACCTCCTGTCAAGCGCGTTTCCGCCCTTTTACAAGAAATCTTTACAAATCTCAAAACACAGTAGAAAACGACCCGACTTACCAATATATATAGTATGAGCACAAATAACGATCATCCTAACGCCCTGATGTGCGATTCCGAGGCCCTTCATGCGGCGAACCGGGACGGCATCTTCTTCTACGATGTAGAGTCCGGCGAGTACCTGGACGACGCCCTAGAGGTCATAGCTATCGACCCAACGCAGGAGGCATACGTCGCCTCCCCTAAATCCTCAGCCGGGCTTGCCTCGCCGACCGGGGCAACACCTGAAGCACCGGCAAGACAACCGAAAGTCGTACAAAATAACAAATTGCAGTTGGCCGGGTTGCCAAATGCAGTTCCTAATGCGGTCACAGGCATTAAGGGCATGCAACTACTGTCCCTCAGTCCATCGTCCCCTAGTCAAAATGGAGCGGGACCGACTCCGGCAAGAAAAACATCGGCAAGGCCAAAAGCCGTCGTAAATAACGATGACAACGAAAAGTATGGTCGGGTATTACCTGGTCCTTGGGATCAATCTCATTGTCCTAACTCCAGACTTCATCCCGGACCTAATGGATGCCCTGGATTAATGCATGCCTTTTATACCCTTGAATTTGAAGAGGGTAATTCATACATGTACCGCTGCGATACTTGTTCAGTAATTTCTTCAATCTCATTTAGAGAAAGTAAGATTAAATTTAATGATTGAATACATCTTAAACGAAGAGAATAATGGTAATCAATTCTTCATTGAAGATTCACCTATATTAAAAATCAGTGATCAAAGTAGGTATGAAGCTAAGATCATTGCGGACTCATTGAATCAATATGGTTCAAGATTGACAACGATTGTTGTAACCTATCCAAGGTTCGTTCATTCAGAGCTAATGACTCACCGTGAGTTTTCACGCAATGCAGCATCCTCAAGAGCTATTCCAATTAATAAGGTCATTGAACAGGTGTTATTAAATCCTGCAATGCCCTATAAATGGCAAACGAATCAAAGGGGTATGCAGGGAGGAGAAGAACTTTCAGAGAATCTCCAGGTTAATGCCAGGCATTATTGGATAAAGGCAAGGAACTTAGCGGTCGAACAGGTAAAAGAATTATCATACTTAGGATGTCATAAACAAGTTGCAAATCGACTCCTTGAACCATTCGTTTGGATGACGACGGTTATTAGTTCGACATCTTGGAATAATTTCTTTCACCTGAGATGCAGTGATCTTGCTGATCCAACGATCAGGCATATTGCTGAAATGATTCGATATGTGATTAAAAATCATACACCTGATAATATTGAAAATGATGAATGGCATTTGCCGTTTGTAAGTCAAGTAGATTATCATGATGCTTTAATGCCTGAATCACATTATGACTTACGGAAAATATCAGTTGCAAGATGTGCCAGGGTGTCATACCTTAACCATGGGTCACAAGATATCGAAAAAGATTTGGAATTGGCGACGAGACTAGAACAGAGTGGCCATTGGTCGGCATTCGAACACGTTGCACAACCTGTCTACTTCGCAATGAATAAGAAACACGGAAATTTCAGTCCGACATGGATTCAATATCGCAAAACATTTGAAGGAGAATACGTCAAGTGAACACAGATGTGGTTATAGAGAACGATTTAGTTATTGCAAAAAGCTACGACCTTAGTGAAATTTCGATGAATACTGCTAATTGGATGATGAATCTAGTCCTAGACGAAAACGGCGATAGCACAAATGCATTTCCGCTTGGCGTAGTAGATTACATGTTTCTTCATGGAACATTTCCTCGCGGCTATTCAGATAAAGAGTCTAAGTTCTCGAAAGTCGATAGAGATCGTAATCGCGCTAAGAGCAAGATCGCTCGCAAAACGGCACGTTCAACTCGTTTCTCAGATTCGACCCAGCACTAATGATTAATTTCTTAATGACTATTGTGGGGATGTTCGGTGGATTCTTTTATTGCTTATGGCTAGAAACGCATAGCAAATGATTAAACATGTAAGTGCATCGGCAATGCAGAACTTCTCTGAGTGTCCAAGCCGTTACCTCACACAGTATGATCCCCAATTCAAGATGAAAAAAGTGAACGAGAAGGCCGACGTAGGTTCTTTAGTTCATGCTACATCCGAGATGTTCTATATGCCTGAGGCTGGCTACGACACATCTTCTCTACCAGAGATGCTCAAGTGTTTTGAGAAGGTTTGTCAAGAGGAACGTTTTGCAGAGTCATTCGCAATGTTCAAACTAGCAAAGGAACTTTGCGAGAAAATGTTCCGAATGAACACTTTCCATCCTAAGATTCCGATTCAGAATAAACAAATACTTAATATCGAACAGAAGTTAATTGACGCTGATGGGAATTTGTTCAAACATAACTCCTGGGCATTACCGTGCATGGGAGCAATTGATGAATTAGCTATCATATCTGAGATACAAGATCCTAAACGTATTACTCTTCTCCTGATCGACAAAAAGACAGGATGGGCTTCCACAAAGGACGAACTCGTTAATGAGAATATACAATGTGCTCTATATATGCTATATTGCAGGCTTGTGCTTGTCCCTATTTTGGATACTCAAGGTTATACAGTCACAAACATCTTGGGCCTATGGGAATATATAGCACAAGGAACATGTGTAACGATTGACGAAAAAGACTTTAATCATCAAGATACGATTGATTATATTAAAAGTATTTCTGGACAAATGGTTAAAACTTGGGAATTGTACGAAAGTTCCAAAGATAAAAATAAGTTTCTTGATGGAGTTGAAAAGCAAAATAAGTGGTGTGCCTGGTGCCATCGTAAGGAAGTTTGTAAAACATTTGAAAAGATGATGCTATACTCCTCACAAGTGAACTTGACAGGCGACGTAGACTGGAATAAGATTTGGGAAGAGCATGAAAAGTATTCGACTGTCAAGAAGTATGCCGAAGAACGATGTAAGCAGATCAGTGCGGTTATCCGCAATTGGATGCAACAAGAGCATCAAGAACGAATCACCTTAGATTCAATCGGCAAAGACATTAAGATTACTCATATGCAAAACAAGGACTACAATAATAAGAAACTCGCAGAGTTATTAGGATTTGAATTCTTTGTAGAACATGCGTCCCTATCGCAAACGCGAATTGAGGATATGCTCAAGACTCTTCGTAAGACGAATCCGACAAGAGCACAAGAGATCGAGGATTCGCTTCCATCAACATTTCATTTAGTCCCAGGGGCATCGTACCCCAAACTAGTCAACAAAGAGAAAGAGAAGAAATAATGTTTCCTGATCCAGCAGCATGGCATCAAGGTTATGCAGGTAATAATGAAGCAACAAATCAAACTCCAGTTGAGAAGTTCGTTGCTTCAACTCCGTCCGAGATTCAGTCACAATCTAACGAACTTAATGATCGTATTACTGAAACACGTCGCCTTGTGCGTGTTGCAGAAACTGATGGAGAGAAATATTTCTGGGAACAGGAACTTTCTTTATTGATCCAACAATTGCATGCATTAGGTGTTCCAATTAAGATCGCAATTCAATAATGGGAAAGAAAGATCGGCAGAACCGTAAGGTTATTACGATTCAGAACAGTTTCCAACAACCTGGTGTGGAAACTCCTATTGATCGCGATTTATCATCAAAGTGGGCTAGAGCTGAAATTGTTCTTAAGTTTTTAGAGGAGAAAGAACGTAATGCGCGTTGATACGAAAGTAATCTATCCCTCAGTTGAGGGACCAACATCAATATTAGCGAAAGACGCTAATCTTCAAAAATTATTGTGCGACCATGAACAGGAATTACCTCGTCCGCATACTTTTATTCTTCAAAACAAAAAAGTTGGAATTATAATTATTGGTGGTTATATCAAGAATTTAAGTTTTGAGAATACCTTAGTTGATACACGCGTTAGTAAATGCGATGCTATTGCTCTTTGTTTTAATGATAATCTTTCTTATCCAGTTGGTGATTATAATAACGACCAAGATATTGATTTACTGAGTAATCATTTCAAAGATGTTGAAGGATATTTCCAGCTACCACAAATGATTCAGCTTTTGATTATGGGTGTGGAACAAACCTTATTGCGCCGTGTGGTTGCCGTTGGGCAGGGTGTTGATGGTATCAGCAAATGGATTTCAGTCCCAAAAAATCGCATTCAAATAGTCGAAACACCGGCACAAGAGAATTCCTAGTCTTTTACCAATATACTTAGTGTAAGCACTAAACAGGAGAATTTCTAATGGCATGGACCGTAGAAGAACTTTCAGAATCTAAGCCCCTTCCGCTTCTCAAGTTGGAGAAGGATGTTCCCGTTCGCATACGCATCCTTGCCCCACAGATTGCCCCTGCTATCCTCGCGGACAGCATCTACGCTAACGGCACTTGGGACAAAGCGAAGCACTTTCCGCCTGACGACGTAGCCGCTGTGATCGGTAAGCGCCCTTGCGATTGTATCGGCATTCGTAATGCCTGTATTTTTCATGAAAGCTTGCTTGCTTGGGATACAACGTATGAGAATTTCATAAACGTCGTTGTTTACCAGGGTATTAACGCCAAGGAAAAGACATATGCTGAGAGTTTTATTCTCGGCTTGAATATGAAATTGTCCCTGTGGAAGAACATGGGCGAACAGCTTTCACTTCTTGGATATGAGAAGAATCAGCTTTGGGCAGTTGATTGGATGATTATTAAGACCGGAGAAGGCCAGTACAACACGAAGTACAATTGCACGGCAATCTCTGATGTTCTTGAAGCTGAAATTAATCTTGAGGAATTTCCGGCGCAAGCTGAGTACGGCGATAATGAATCGCCGATGCTTATCGACTTCCGCAAGTTCTATCCGAATCCGCTGACTACGCCACAACAACAAGAAGAGTGGTATAATAACTCTCAGGCTAAGGCGGCATTGAAATCGGCAAGCGATAATGTTGGACAACATGTCCCGAATCCGCGCGTACAGGCTATTGCGGCCCCTACGGTTGCGCTTCAGGCTCCTCCGACACTTCCAGGTATTCGTAATGTGACTCCGGTCGCTACGGCAGTTCCTGTGAAGCAGATAACGATGCAGTCAGGCAATGAGCCGAAGAAACGCGGTCGTCCTGCTGGCAGCGGTAAGAATACGACAATTCCGGTCGCTGAATTAAACCCAGAGATTACTAAGGTTCCTGCAATTGGTCAACTTCCGGCTCCTCCGGCTCCGGTGAAGACTGTTTCAGCTTATGAAACGGCTTCTAAGGTTCTTGATCCCTGGGGAGTTGAAATGCTGAACTCTGAATATCTACAATTCATTGTAGATGCAGAAGAAGATCAGTATGCTGGGTATAATCTAACGCCTGAGATCGTTACAGCAGCTACATTGGTTCTTGCTGGCCCGCCGGTTGAACCAGTCGTCGTGAAACCAATTCTCCCAGGTCTTCCTAAACTGCCGGGCCAAGGCGCGGTTGTTGTGGCGGCTCCAGTAGTTGAACATCATCCGATAACTACAGCAGATGTTAGTACAGTTGATTTACATCGGGCGACTCTTACAAAACTTCTTATGTCTCTTCCGGTATTCAAGAATCCGGCGAACATAATGCAGTTTTTGAAGTTGTTCTTCCCGGATGGAACAGTACGTACGGTGCGACAGATTAATGATGTCGATTCTCTCACACAGATCATTGCTTTCGCCGAACAGGGTAATGATGCAGTTGCCCAGGCAATAGGAGTTTAGTCATGACAGTTTCAGATTTAATTACAGAACTTGGTAAATATAATCCTGAATCCTTCGTAGAAGCACAAGTTAAAGGATGTCGAGATTCAGTAGATTCTATTGAATGCCGTGGTCTTATCGTGGTGTTATACACATGAGTGAGATTTGCGAAGGATGTGAAGCATCTCTAATTGAAGAATGCTTATGTGGAGAAAAAACAACACTATTGGGACATCGTTTAGTCAACGACAAGTGTACTCAAGCTGATTGTCAATTGAAACTTGGTGATTAATGGCACGTCCAAAGAAAGGAGAGAGCGTAACTGCTCTCTCCGACAATACTGCGGACAATATGCGAGAGAGGATAGCAAAACTAACCTCTCCGCTTTCTGTTCCTGACCCCTTAGCGATTAAACACATTGAAACATTTTCCTCAGGATTTTACTCTGTAGATAAGGCTCTAGGCTTAGGCGGATGGGCGAAAGGCAGACTCCATGTTCTTGAAGGTGCTCCCGGAAGTGGCAAAACTAGTATTGCTCTTGCTTCTGTCGGAACCTATCAGAGATCGCATCCCTCTTCTATTCATGCCCTTATTGATTTGGAGCACACAGCAAATATTCAGTTCTTTGAAATGCTTGGAGTAAATTGTGATCCTGATCGCCTTATTATAATTCGACCAGAGACAGCAGAAGAAGCCTGTTTGATCGCCATGAATTTAATGGGTTATGAAGAGGTGAAAAATGAATTCGTGTTCAATAATCGTTTAAAGATTGTTGACACAATCACTTATGACTCTTGGGGTGGTAGCGCAACAAAAGCCGTCGGAATGGCGGCGCTTGCAAGAGTTGGTTCGTTATGGCTCCCTCGCCTCGTTGCGAGTGCTGGAAGACGTGGAGTAACCCTGTTTTGGATCAATCAACTCCGGCTAAAGCCTGGCATGTCTTTCGGTGACCCTCGTTATGGGGCTGGTGGGGAAGCCCTAAAGTATTCTGCAACAACAAAGACCTGGGTAACAGCATTGCATTTTAATAAGGATGAAGATGGTAATCCAATGTCTCACGACATGAAAGTCGAAACAAAGAAATCAAAGATTAAAGCGATTTCTGCACCCATTGAACTTCACCTTGATTACAAGATTGGTTTCGATAAGATTACAGATATCCTTTCATTTCTTGTATTAAATGGTAGCGACTTCAAAGAGACGAAGACTGGAAATATATATGTGTTGCCGTACGTCGTCGAAGGTGATGTTGAAGAGATCAGGGCGAACGGAATTGATAAATTCAAAGAAGAGATTCGTAGTAATCAAGATGCGATTACAGAGCTAGAGAGATTAGCAAATGGTTTTTTATGAAAATTCTTGGAATTGATCCCGGCTTAACCAATATGGCACTATGTCTCATTTATGAAACGGGATATAATACTTGGAAAATTAGTGCCGCTGAACATGACAACAATGCCTATCGTTTATATTCATTAGAACAAAGATTAAACGAAGACATTGAGAATAACATTGACTTAGTTGTTCATGAAGGTCTTGCATTTGCTGCTAAGTTTGGAGTTGCTGAGAGCGGTATGGTTCAATACATAATTCAAAGAGTTTGTATTGAGAAAAATATTCCGTTTATTACAGTTGCCTCAACAACGATGAAACGCTTCCTTGAGATAAAAACGCCTAAAGGTGGAAAATCTAAGGGTAAAGCTGATTTGGCATTGGCTGTCTATAAGAAGTGGCAAATTGATTTTCCTTCACAGGATGAATGCGATGCTTTCATACTTGCCAAATGTGGTGAAGCTATTCTCAAGGGTGAATTTGAACTAAAGGCTCCTAAGAAGCCTGCAAAGAAGAAAGTATCATGAAGGTTAAGGAATTAATTAACAAACTTCAGCAATATAATCTTGAATATGAAGTTGTTACGCGTGGTAATTTTATGTTTCCTGAAGATTATGACGATCTTCTAAATGTTTTCAAGATGTATAAAGAGAAGAAAATTGTTATAGATTATGGTAAACGATGAATACATTAGTTGTAAATCTATTTGCTGGACCTGGTGCTGGTAAGTCTACAATGGCCGCTGGTTTATTTTTTAAATTGAAAACAGACGGTTTTAATGTAGAGTTGGTTACTGAGTTTGCTAAGGATTTAACATGGGAAGGCAGACAACATGCCTTATCTAATCAGGTTTATGTTTTAGGAGAACAAAGTCATCGACTACACAGATTGATCGGCAAGGTTCAAGCAATTGTCACAGACTCTCCGTTGTTATTACAAACATTATATATAAAACCAAACGAATATAATCTGCGTTCACTGATTACAGACTTACATGAATCTCAAAATCATTATGACATTTTTATAGAGCGAACAAAGATTTACAATCCTGCTGGTCGTAGTCAAACAGAATTACAAGCCCAGGCACTAGATAATGAAATGTTACAACTTTTGAAATCTCAACGAAGTATTTATGCCGTTGTTCAGGGTAATCCATCTGGATTAGATATTCTATTCGATGCGGTGAAACGCAAGTTATGAATGCTCGTTCGGCTAGGGGTTTAGTCAACACCAATAATGTATTATCCTATGTTGATAATGCCTTTCCTGCACTATTGGATGAGATTCAATATCTGATTGATGATGAACAACAAGATATTCCTGATTCTGGACCTAGTAAAGAAAATGTAGCGAAGTTAATTCGCCTATTAGCCTTCTATGGTTCAACATATTCTTATCTTATTGGTTTATGGGGAGCTGTGCGTTACTCTGCTGGAACGGATAAAATTAGGATTGCTGCTCGTGATTACCTTGAAAAAGCAGCAAGTGGTTGTAAATCTAAATATGAGACGTGTTCAAGAGTGTTGACTGCATATCAAACGATAATGGAAGATACTTAATGTTAATAATTGACGTTACTCCTACAATGTCCAAGATAACTGGCATTATTGATCAAAAAATCTTTACTATCCTGATGCAGGAACTCAGTTTTAGGGACCCAGATTTCATGCACAAAAAGGCTTTTAACCCACATGTGACTGAAAGGAAGTACCTTATCACGCCGTCCACCAGGGTATTTCAAACTGGTCTGCTTCAAAGAGTGACACAATTTCTAGACCTACATGGATTGGAATATCAGATAAGGGATAATCGTATCGAATCGCCTCCCGAATTCTTTAATCCTATTAAAGAAGATGCACTATCTCTTCGACCGTATCAAGAGGAAGCTATTCGATCAGCGATTACAAACAAGTGTGGAATTATTAGAATGGCTACCGGCGCAGGCAAAACTTTCGTTTCTTCCCACCTAGTCAGCCGCCTTGAGCGTCGCACAGTTATCCTAGTACATCGTATCGACCTGCTGAAGCAGTTTGCTGAAGTTCTTCGCGGCCTATTACATTTCGATGCTGTAGGTATTTGCGGAGGTGGCATATTTGAACCAAATATTATTACGATTTGTACAATGCAGACTGTTACCTATGCCCTTGATATTCATGAGGATAAATCAGAAGACAAAAAAGAAATCTTGAATATTAAGAAGGAAGAAGTAATTAAACTTCTCGAAGATGCGAACGTCGTTATAGTAGACGAAGTGCATCACATTGTTGCAGACACCTTCGCACAGGTAATGAAGAAGTGCAAGAACGCCACATGGCGTCTAGGACTATCCGCAACTGACTGGCGCGACGACGGAGCCGACCTGCTCATAGAAGCCGCTGTAGGTCCCAGGATATTCGATATAGGTATCAGTGATCTTGTTGACAAGGGATATTTAGTGCCTGCGAACGTGACTGTTCATCAACAGGCCGAACCAAAGGAACGATGTTCTCCAAAAGACAATTGGCATACTCTAAATAAATGTTATTATACGGAAAATACTAATTTTCACCATCAGGTTCTTGAGATCAATCGTGAATGGTACGACGCCGGAAGAACAATTCTGACGCTCGTTACCCAGATCAAACATGGGGTTGCTCTCGAAAAGCTGCATAATGCTCGCGGAATAAAAACTGTCTTTCTTTCTGGTAAGGATTCTTCAGAATATAGAGAAAAGATTTTTAATGATGTCCGATCAGGAAAGTTAAGACATCTTATCGGAACCAGTATTGCAGACGAGGGCCTAGACTTGCCCGTCATAGATGCCCTAAACATGGCAGGAGGTGGCAAGTCCAGCGTCAAAGTATATCAGCGCATAGGCAGAACATTACGAAATGCGCCTGGCAAAACACATGCTGAAGTCGCCGACTATAAACCTTCTGTAGACCTGCTCGCCTATCACACTCGCAAGCGTATCAGCATATACAAGCATGAGTCCAAATTCAATTTTAAGGAAATTCGATAATGGCTAATATCAAGGATTACTGGTACGGTAGGGTTTTTCAATGTAAATCCTTTCCGGTTATCACAGAATTAACTGGCAAGGAAACTGGTCAGTTTTATTTTATCTGTATATTTTGCCAAAAGCATTTTCCAGATTCTTCAATTATTAGTCATCACAATTGTAGTGGACAAGAAGAAACTCGTGTATATTACCTGAACGAAACGTGTTTCTCAGGAACAGATTATTGGGTCAAGAATGAAGGGTTTTCAAAGTGAGTAATCCTAATATCATGTTCGTTCCTCATAACATGGACAAAGAAGAACTTCTTCAACATATAAGTGTTATAACACGCCGTCCACAAATGTATGGAGTTGAACCATTGATTGAATGTGTATTGCGTAACGCTTGGTATTTTCTAAAAAATCATGAAGAGTAAACGTGGAGATTCGCAACAGTTCTTACAACGAATCAAAAATAAACAAGAGATTCTTCAGGAACTTGGCGACCAGCAACAAGAACGCATCGAAGCAAGAATAGGTGAAATCCCTGTCTTGAAGCTAGGTAACGTCAAACCTGAGGGAATTTCACTTGAATTAAGAATGAGGGAAATAGAATGATTACCTCTTGTTGGTGGTGCTCACATGGGCGCGGCTGTAATCGACATTATTAGGAGAATTTATGAACGATCAAGAATCTTTAGAAGTTGCATGTCTGAGAATCGTAGCATCAACGTTTCTACGTGATCCTGAAGACAATGATACCAGATATTATGGAACAATAGCATTAGAAGCTGCCGATTTGCATTTGAAATATATCAAATACTTAAGAGCTAACGAAAAAGTTTTGAATGAGAAGATATAATGATTTGTCCGAGGTAAAAAATCATCTCAGACAGTCAGTTGATTTGGTAGACTTGATATCGAAGTACACAGGTGAGACAAAGAAGCAAGGAAGTCGACATCTTACCCTATGTCCGTTCCATTCAGATGGCAATCCGTCCTTTACAATTTCGCCTTTTGTGCGCTATACAGATGGTTCGATGGGAGTCTGGGGTTGTTTCTCGTGCGGAGTTAGCGGAGATTTGTTTGCGTTTGTAGAGAAGATCCACAATATCCCGTTCTTCGAGGCGATTAATCTTGTCGCTGAAATCTACAATATTGACTTAACACAGTTCCAACGGGAACTTACACCAGAGGAACAGGAGATTGAGAATGGATACAACATCGTTGAACAGGTCGCAGATATTTTCAGCGAACAGCTTTTCAATTCTCCAAAAGAACTCAAATTCTTTTTTGAGCGTGGAATTACCGAAGACATTCTACGAACACTTAAGGTGGGTTTTTGTCCCTCGTTGCAATTTATTCAAAATTATTGTTCGGGGGAAGTGCTCCAATTCATTGAACCTTGCTTATCCAATCATCAAAGACTTTTTGGTGGTCGATTACTTTATCCACAATGGACTATATCTGACCGAGTTTTTGGATTCTTCGCAAGGCAACCTGACACACGAGCGACTGATGTCCCAAAGTATATTGGATCATCCAGTGACGGAAAGTTATTCGAAAGTGCAGGACGTTTGTATGCTTTTGCAAAGGCAAGAAAGCTCCTCAGAAACATAGATATCCCTCTTGTTGTTGTCGAGGGCTTCCACGATGTCCTGGCTTGTCAACAGAATGGTATTCCTGCTGTCGGTCTTTGTGGCAATAAAATCTCAAAGGATCAAATTGACGTACTTCAGCAACATTCAATCAGTAAACTTATAGTCTGCCTAGATGGCGATACCGGCGGGCAAGAAGGAATGTTCGAATTCGCGAAAAAGTGTTCAGAGTTTTCAAATATTAATTGCTCATTTCTAATTGTAGAAAGCGAACCTGAAGATGAAATCAGAAATCATGGAAGCGACAATTTTATTAGTCGCTTGTCTAGTGATAGTATCTCTCCTCTCGACTATATCATTTGGTATAAAACCAGATTTACAAATATTAATCTTGCACTTCCTTCATCTAAACTAAAACTCATTGATGAGATTAAACCATTTCTGCTCGCATATTCAGTAAAATCTATTAATCGGGAACTTGGTGTTTCCTCTTTGTCTTCGATGACAAATCTGTCTAAGGATTCGGTCGAAGATTATATTACGGAAACTGGTGATAAATCTCTTGTTAATATTCAAGCTGAGATGATCGTCTTAGCAGAACTGGCTTTAAATCCACAGTCTTGGATTACGCTTTCCAAAATCTCAGAACGAGACTTTTCATTAAATCGCTTCAAATTAATCTACAAAATAATGAAAGAGATTTACACTGAGTACGCTGAAGTCAGCATTGCTCTGTTAATCACTGAGGCATCTAACAAGAAGGTTTCAGAAGATATCATCTCCACCATTAATAAACTCCAGGGGGTCCAAAGAAATCATGTTGACAAATTCGCCCAAGAAATCTACGAAAAAGGCATCCGCCGACAAGCTGGCGATATTCTACTTCGATCACAACGGCAAGTTAAAGACGGGCTCTCTCCCATCACAGAAACTCTTTCGGGCATTGTTGAAGATATTACTAAAACCCTCGAAGTAAAAAACGAGAGGCGAATTTGTTCTTCGGCGACGGCTATTCAGAACACGATAGCCGAAATGGAACGTCGTGCCGGAACCGAGGGTGGGCTTGCGGGCCTCTCCCTTGGCCCTCAGTGGTCATGGCTAGATTCTATGTTCTCTGGGCTCCAGCCGGGCCGTATGTACGCCATAGGGGCGTTCTTGGGTGTCGGCAAGAGTATCGTAGGGATGAATTGGGTTCACGCCCTTTCTGTCGCCGAATTCACGAACGCTTCCCATGCTGCCGGGTTGATTGTTTCTATGGAGATGACTCCCCAGGAAAATAACTTTCGCCTGCTCGCAATAGATTCAGGTATGCCGGAAGAATTTATCAAAAAATCCCGGTACGAAACCCAGGAACAAATCGACCAGGTAATAAATTCAGCAGAACGAATTAAGAAATCTCGCCTAACCTGGATGTCAGAACAGAATACCGTCCGCGAAATAGCAATGCAAGCAAGGATTTTGAAGTCACAGGGAAATCTTGATTACATTTTGATCGACTACATACAATTGCTTGATCTTTCTCCGTATCATTCTCGCGGTAAATATGGTAAACATGAGGAGTACGCAGAAGCATCTCAGGACATTAAAAATCTTGCGGACTCTCTAAATGTTCCGATTATAATTTTAGGACAATTAAATCGAGATTCTCAGAAAGAAGACCTCCCGGCTAAGGAACATTTTGCTTCATCAATTAAATTCGCTCAAGATTCACATGCAATCTTTTTGCTGGCTAAGAGACAAGATCATATGATCGGAATCTTAGATAAGAATCGCGGCGGCGGTGAAGGACAAATAAGATTAGCCTTCGATAATAATCCTCAAACTTCGAACCTTCGGGTAAAAGAACTTGGCACTTCAAATAAGATAGGAAAAGTATAATGGGATATCAAATTGAAGAACATTTTTATACAGTTGATAGTTATGTCACAGCAAATAATATTTTTGTTGATAGTTCAATTCCAGAAACAATAGACTGTTTAATTGTTTCATTACAGCCATTCTTAGAATATAAAGTTTATCATAAGGCAACAGATAGGTATTTCATAATACAAGAAAAAAATATTATTCAACTTCTGAATGGTCCTACAGGTAGTGATCCTTATGATGACAGCGGGATAAGTTTTGGAATTGGAATGCCGATAAAGACAACTACACTGGGCACAGAATATTTTGGAACTCCAATAAAAGAACAATTCGGTGGTACGAAAACTGATTCAGGAAAACCAATGGTTGATTTATTGGATGCACAATGGCTTATAGAGGTTTCTCATGTAATGACGCATGGCGCAAATAAGTATAGTTCGCACAATTGGCGCAAAGGATTAGCATATTCACGAATAATAGCTGCCACATTACGTCATCTTTTTTGTATCATGATGGGACAAGATGTTGATCCTGAAACAAATAGACTACATGCTGCACACGCTTCTTGTGAACTTATGTTTCTGTCAAATTTTCAATTGAATAATCGTACTGAACTTGACGACCGTTACCAAGGAGATAAATAATGTTCGGATATGACAACAACATCGAAGATCAAATTCCTGTGGAAAATCATACTGTTACCGATGTAACAAAACATGCAAAACCAATGCTGGAGAATCCTTGGGCTCTTTATCACCCACTGAAGCATGTTGGACTTACAGATGAAGAATTAGCTAAATTTCATGATACATGTTTTGGAGATTGCTAACATGGGATGTACAATAGACATCCAATTAATCATGATGATTAATATATTGATTGCAATATTGAGAATATTTATGCGTATCAAAACATGGTCATGCAGTGAGAACAACAAATTATGTTGTTTCTGTAATCCCTTAGAATTTTGGTTTTATGTTCCTTCAGTATTCTATGTAATGATTAGACTTCTGTTGATTGCGAATGGAGTAAAATTTTAATGTCAGGATTACCACCGCTACCTCCGCGCCCTAATCTTAAGCCTATGGCAACTCCGCCTTCCTTAGGTGCCGCGCTGAAGCCAGTACAGCGGAATACTCAGCATATTATCCTTGCTCCTACGATTGCGCTTGATCCTCAGGAGATTAACGGCAAGTCAATTGCTCTATTGGGTTCGACCGGAAGTGGAAAATCTACCTCTGCTCGCCGATTTATGGAAGAGCATATTCGCCTTGGACTTGGATTTACGGTTTGCGATATTGAGAATGAGTATCATTTCCTCAAAACACTAGGGGAAGTAGTGCTCGCTGGACCTCCTATTACTATGGAGAGCGTTGCGAACAAGATAGATACATTATCTCTTGCATCTCTTAATAATTTCGATTCCGTGAAGCTGGACATTAAACTAACGAACAGTAATGAATTCTACGAAATGGGAAGAAAAGCATACCTAAAAAAGATGAACGTTGTCCTTCTGCTTGCGGGTATTGACGACGATATTCGTAAGACTTATTTGAAGGCTTATCTTCAAGGCGTCTTCGAGGCAGCAACACAGGAAACAAAACATTACCATCGTATCTTTATTGAAGAGGCACATGAATACTGCCCGCAGGGTGCTGGCGTAGCCAAGGATGACCCTCTTCTAAAAATGATCGTACAGCTTGCAAAACGCGGACGTAAGCGTGAGATATCCCTTTGTATTATGTCACAACGTCCTGCTAGTGTTGTGAAGGACGTACTGACACAATGTCAAGCTTTTCTATTGCATTATGTGACATACCCAAATGATATTAAGATTTACGAAGATATCTGTGGACTATCTAATGTTCAAGCAACAGTTCAGGGCATGAAACCCGGTGATTGTATATATGTAAATGGTCGTATACAACTGCAAGATCGTATTAACGAACCGAAGACAGAATCAACCTGGACAATCAATGATGTAAATCTGAATCACTTCAAAACGATTGAGAGCGTGAATCTCGAAGAGATGCAGCAAGAGATTATTGATGACAAGGCTGAGTCTGGTTCATCAGTAGTTCCGACAAAGTATCTTCATGAAATGGAAAAGACTATTCCTTCGCTTCATAAAAAGGTTGCCTCACTGACTGAGGATAACGGATTACTACAGAATCGTATTTTCGAACTTCAGATTATTGAAACAGAAGCAAAACAAGGCGGCAATTTTAAAGCACAGCAAACGGTTGAATATATCCGAGAGCTTAAGGCTGAGAATGAACGTCTTGCAGAACTCTGTGAACCGATGTTATTACTCAAGAAAATTATAGCGAAGGACATTCGTCGCGAAGTCAAGGCTACTAATAAGGAGAATTCATAATGGAAATTGGCGAAATTGCAGAGATTAGAAATTTGATTAATAATACTAGATTAGCTAGTGAATTATCTAATGAATCTTGGAACTTAGTACAATTGACTCCCGAATTTAAAAATCACCAATTACTACGAATAGAATCAGATAAATTAATTCAACAGTCAAGAAAAGTATTTCATGCATTAACCAATGAACAAAAAATAGAACTTGGTTTTAGCATTAGTCAAATTAATCAACCACAATTTTTAGATTCTGATAATTTATTAATGACTGATAAAAAAGGTGATATATTTATTGGAAATCAAGAAGAAATATTTCAAAAATTTTGCACAGAGGTATTTAAATAATGCATTCAGGTAATATCACTCACCCAGATGGTTATGAATTGGTCCTAACGATTCCAGTTGATGACGGAAATATTGGTGTACAGCTTTCGGACTTACTACAACACTGTGAATTAGAAATTCGATCAGTTGGAGTTTCAGTTGTGCTTGATCGCGCTAAGGATCAGTCTTATGGTCGCATACATGGTCGCATTATCCATGATTTCGGCTCTACAATTTACGTGTTCCGTCAAGATCGCACGGAAGACAATCTGACGCATTTCATAATTGAAATTGGACATCAACAATGAAGTTAATTGTTGAGAGTGGACAAGGACCATTCGAGATCGCATGGTCCTTTGAATCTCAGTGCTATTGGATACTATATCATAATGTCCCGGTTCATTATGCTCCAATCAAACTGTTTTCACATGTTTCAAATTTAATTCATTATCTCATAAGTAAGGGAATGTAATGCAAGTTTTATTCGCAGTTGAATTTATGTATATTGTAATTGCAATATATGTGTGGACTCATTAATATGCGTAAATGTTATGTATGCGGTAAGAAAATCAAGAAATGTGAAAACACATGTTATGGATGCAGTAAATGAAATTCTGCAACCTTCACGTCCATACAGCATATTCTTTATTAGACTCAATGATCAGGATTCCTTCGCTTGTTAAAAAGGTGAAAGAAGACGGTCAAACCGCTTGTAGTGTCACAGACCATGGTTCTCTTGCTGGCGTTGTTAAGTTCGTGGACGAGTGCAATAAGAATAAGATTAAACCCATCATCGGTATCGAAGCATATATCGCTCCAGATTCCAGACATCGCAAACATTATCCAAAAGGAATTTCTAGTGCCTCGCATATCATTCTTTTAACTAGGACGGCAAAAGGATGGGATAATCTAAAAAAGCTATCAACTCTATCATATACTGAAGGTTTATATCGTAAACCTCGTATTGATCTTGAGATACTTGCAAGACATTCAGAAGGACTAATCGCCACAACAGCTTGCATCGGTGGTTTTATCGCGCAACATTTACAACGTGGTATGGATGCCGATGGTCAAGGCAAATGTGAATACTCTGAAGAAATAGCATTTGCAAAACTTGACTGGTTATTTCAAACATTTGGAAATGACTTCTACGCAGAATTACAATGGCATGGAGAAGGACATACTCAACAAAAACTTAATGAATGGTATCGTAAGTATGTACCATCGTCTCAAATAATTTGTTCGACTGATTGTCATTACCTTGAAGAAAACGATTATGATTGTCACGACTCTCTTTTGTGTTGTAATACTGCATCTAATAAACATGATCCTGATAGGTGGAGATTCCCCACCAATCAATGTTGGCTTAAAACTACAGAGGAAATGGCAGAACTTTTTCATCAACATGAATTAGAGAATACTCAGAAGATTGCCGATCAGGTTGAGTTCGAGTTGCCTCTTCGTAAACAATGGTTCGTGCCGGACGTTCCCAGAGATATCTATGAGACAGACACAAAATTAACATTTCAGGAAAAATGCTGGCAGGGGTTATATCAACGCTTGAATAATGACGTACCAGGAGAATATGTGGACCGCCTCGAATACGAAATGGCGATTATCATAAAGGCTGGTTTCGTAGAGTATATCCTAGTCCTGTGGGACCTCATGCAGTATTGCCACCGCGAAGACATCATGGTTGGCGTAGGGCGCGGTTCAGCCGTCGGAAGCATAGTTTGCTGGGTCCTTGGAATAACTGGCGTAGATCCAATTGCACGTAGGCTACCATTCGAACGGTTCATTAATCCCGGTCGCCTTGAAAGATTTGCACCCCCTGATATTGACTTGGACTTTCAAAAGGAACATCGACAAAAAATTATTCAATATCTCAGAGATCGTTATGGCGAACAGAATGTTTGTCAAATTGGAACATATTCGACTTTTGGACCTGCGAAACTCGTTAAGAAACTTTGCCAGGTCTTAGGAATAGATTTATCTACTGCCAATAAGTTGGCAGCGGTTATTCCTGAAGGAGAATCTTCTCTTCAAGGAGCAGGACCAGCAGCAGAACCTCACGGCTTGTCATTAGATGACGTTTGGACACAATCACATGAATTTAGGACAATTATTGAAAACCTTGGTGAAACTGGCGTATATCTCTTGCATTATGCTCGCGGGTTACGTTCTCTCGGTACTCATGCTAGTACCCATGCTTCTGGTGTTATTATTGCTTCAAAGCCTGTATCTGACATTATTCCATTAATGGTTGCAAAACCAACAGGATCAAAAGAAACAATAGTTTTAGCGCAACTTGACATGTTCGATGTCGAAGCATTTGGATTAATTAAGTTCGATATCCTGGGATTAATTACCTTAGATATCCTTAAATCAGTTGAGCGACAAATAAAACAAAATGATGATCCTAATTTTACCTGGGCAGGTATTAATATGGATGATCCTAAAATCTATTCATTGCTAACATCTGGTCGAACAATGGGAATTTTCCAAGCAGCAGGAGGCGGATATGTACGATTATTGCAACAGGCCATGCCTAGAAATGTTGAAGACTTAGCTGTTCTCAATTCCTTGTGTAGACCGGGACCGATGCTCTCCGGCGATACTGCTACGTATATCGAACGTCGCCAAGGAAAACAGTCTATTACCTATCTTTTCCCTCAATTAAAACCAATCCTAGAAGGTAACTTCGGTTGCCTTGCTTTCCAAGAAGACATTATGGCGATTGCTCATAAGTGCGCTGGGTTCTCATTAGCTGAGGCCGACGACCTTCGTAAAGTTATGGGTAAGAAGCAGGTCGATAAGATTCCTAAGTATAAGGAACAGCTTATCGAAGGTCTTATAGCAAATTGCGATATTACCAGAGAAACCGGCGAGGAACTCTGGGGACAGATTCTACCTATGGCTGAGTACGTCTTTAATCGCTCTCACGCTATGGCCTACAGCTATCTCACGGCTCAGACAGCCTGGGCAAAAGCATACTACCCAGCATACTTCCTGGCGGCCTGCCTGACGGCGGAGAACGACAGTACGAAGGATAATATACCAACTCTTATCAGAGATGCACAGATGGCTAGTTGTGTTCTGGTTCCCCCAGATGTAAACTATTCAGGCAGGGGTTTTATCGCCTTAGATAAAAATACCATTATGCTTGGCCTAGACTGCATTCGTGGTGTTGGACCGGCAAGTGTCGATCACATTATTGCAGAAAGAGATCAAAACGGTTATTTTCTAAATAGTCTGAATTGGAGAGAACGCATTCCTGCTCGCCATGCTACATCAATAGTTCTTGATGCCTTCCATAGGTCTGGATGCTTCGATCAGATAGATAACATCACAACGCCTATCACTCTTGCAGAAGAATACGATTTATTTGGATTCCACATCTCAGGGCATCCCTGTCAAGTAAACCGTGTTCAATGGCAATCTGAAGTTCAGAATCTAGTTACTTTGAAGGAAGTCGAAGAAGACTGGCGAACAGAAAAGAAGATAACTCATACGAAATATGGACAACGATCAGTTGAGAAATACCGGGAACATCACATTCGAGTTATGATCACCAATATCATTAAAAAGAAAAGCAAAAAAGATGGTAAGTTTATGTTAATAGTTGATCTCGAAGACGAGACCGCAACAATGAAATGTATTTTGAATGCCGCACAAATGAATAAGATGAATAACCCAGAATTTTCTAAAGGATCAATTGTGGATATTATTGGTAAGAAGTCGGACCCTACGAAGTGGGCAGGATACTTTTATGTTTCTATGTTAAGGACCATAGTATGAAATGTCCGATCTGTAATGCAGTTGTAACAAACTGTCCTTTCTGTCAAAGTAATAAGTCCAGACCAGAATCATTGGTTCTTATTATTCAGAATATTGATCAGACATATACCAAGATCCAGAGAGATCAGGCTCTGATCGACATAACTGTACAGTTTAAATACCTGATTCAAAAGATTGCAAAATATCTTTATCAAACATACAGGTTAAAAGAAGTCAAATATACCTGGGTTGATTTTCATCAGGATGTTTTATTAGAATTCTATGACCTTGTAATTAATGATTTTAAAATTAAACAACAAGGTGATAACACTCTTGCAGTATTTGGCAACTATATTAAGAACAAGTTGTATCGTCGCGTACAATATAGTATTCAAAAGAAGATTAAAAAGTACGGTTGGGACCATGAATTTTCTATGGATCTGAATCACGAAGATATATACATAGACCATAAAAAACAAATGGGATCTATTTCTCGTGATATTTATGAAGCCACAATTGGTGGAATCATGGAATATGAAGATCAAGAATTAGCAGAGATTCGAGATGAACGATGTATTGAAATTCTGAAACAACTACATCAAATATCTTTGAAAAAGAAAATATGTTCTGAAATAGATGGAGAAATCTGGCGATTACATTGGTTCAGTGGCAAAAGTGTACAACAAATTGACGAACATTTAAGTAACGAAAAAGATTACGGATGCAAACTTGGTGAATCTCGTATCAGACAAATTGTCAAGAAAACAAATCAGCAAATTCTTTCTGAATTCGGCAGAATATCAGGGTTAGGGGCAATACAGTGAATAACAAAACTTACAAAGATACATTAAAACTACTCATTGGTGATGAGATTATAGATATTGGAAGTAATATTACTCTTACTGATGGTAATAAATTTATTGAAGTCTATGTTTCAGAATTTGCCAAGTGCAGGAATTCATCTGATTATCGCATCAGATTTAATAGAATTGATGAGATTGGAGAATTTGATGACACCGATTTATAGTATTCAATGTGCTGTCGATTCCTTTTACGATCAGTTTTTCACTAATAAGGGTGCTAAGACTACTCGTGAAAAAACCTTTATGAAGATTATCGAAGAAGTCGGCGAACTTGCAGAAACAACCAATAAGAATTGGTCTGTGGAAGATCAGGAAAAAGAATTCGGTGATGTTATTGTTACCGTTCTTATGCATGGCATTGTGTCTGGATATAATCTACAAAGAGTTGCAGATTATATTGTTCCTAAACTCGAACATCGTAAATCAGTTTGTTCTGTTGTTAATAATATGATCGTCAAGAATAAGGATATCAAATGAAAGCGTATATCAGCGGGCCTATGTCAGGCATACCGCATCTTAACTTTCCGGCCTTTGATCAAGCTGCTAAGGAACTTCGTGCCTTTGGTCATACAGTGATTAACCCTGCAGAAATTGATCGCCTTTGTTTCCCTACAGCTAAATTTGATATTTCTCCCCCAGATTTTGATTATATTAAAGCGATCAGAATTGATCTTGCTTTGATGGAAATCTGTGATGCGATTTACCTACTTCGTGGTTATGAAAATAGTCGCGGTGCTCAGGTTGAATTAGCATATGCCCGTGTCCTTAAATTACAAGAAATGTATGAAGATCAGGATTTGCACTAATGCTAGACAAACCGAATTTTAATCCAAGCGGACTTGGATTAGAGATATTTCAAGATCGCTACACGATTAATCCAGAAGAAACCTATGAACAGGCAGCATTAAGACTGTCTTCTTTTGTCAGTACCCAAGAGAGTAATTCAAAATATTGGTCAGCGGCATTCAATGAAATCATTCGCACTGGGGCATTTATGCCTGGTGGTCGTATTTGGTATGGATGTGGACGACCTGTTTCACAACTTTTGAACTGCTTCGTGATCCCTACTGAAGACAGTCGCGAAGGTTGGGCACGTATGGTCGGACAGAATATCATTATCAGTGGAACTGGTGGAGGTTTAGGTGAGAATTACAGTAACATTCGATATAGAGGAGCAAAGATTAATGGAACTGGTGGCGTTGCCAGTGGTGCCGTTTCGATCATGAAGATTGAGAATGCTGCACTCGAAGAAATTCGTTCTGGTTCTTCCCGTCGTGCTGCTCGCATGTTCGCTCTCAATATTAACCACCCTGATATTATGGAATTCGTGCATGCCAAGATGGATCTTGGACAATTGAATAACGGGAATGCCTCGGTAATTTTTGATTTTGATCCTTTGACATTCTTTGATAAAGTTGATAAGAATGAAAACCTTGATCTCATATTTCAGGGAACAATTAGAAGTACAATTCCGGCACAGGAAATATGGCAAAAAATTCTCCAACATTCATTAAGCAATGGCGAACCAGGTGTTCTTAATGGATTCAGAGCTAATGAAGATAGCAACATCGCTTATTGTCGGACTCTTATATGTACGAATCCTTGCGGTGAACAGTGGTTGCATGCTTATTCATCATGTTGTTTAGGAGCATTAGTTCTTCCTAGATTCATTAAAACCTCAAAATCTAAAAATTTCAGAGATAAGATTGATTGGGAGTTCCTGCATCACACAGTGTCGGTCGCGGTCAGGTTCCTAGATAACGTTCTTTCGGTGTCATATTATCCGCTACCCGAGATTAAGCAAGAAGCTCTGGATACCAGGCGCGTCGGCATGGGTGTCATGGGCGTTCATTATATGCTAATCAAACTTGGACTCAAGTATTCCAGCCAAGAAGGTCGGGATGCATGTTCCAAGATATCAGAATTCATTAAACATGCCGCCTATGACACAAGCATTAATCTATCTTCAGAAAAGGGACCTTTCCCACTTTGGGATGCTCAAAAGGCTTTTACTAGGGGTAACTTCATTGGGCGCATGAAACCGTCTATGAAGAGCAAGATTAAACTTCTGGGACTCAGGAACTGTTCTTTACTCACGATTGCACCTACCGGCACAACCGGCATGGTTCAGGGCGTCAGCACCGGCATAGAACCTATCTTCGCCTCAGCCTATAATCGGCGATTCTATAAAGACGGAGAGAAGACACAATCTCTGGTCGTTGACTCGTTGTTTAAAGAGATGGTCCTAGCCGATCAGGATGTCAGTTGTTTTGAATCTGCTTCGGATATTGCTCCAGAAGATCACCTAAGAATGCAGCTTGCCTGGCAAGAACACATTGATAATGCGGTTTCTAAGACGATCAATATTCCCCAGGATCTATATACTATCGAAAGAATGGACGCTCTATATCGGGAATTCTTGCCTAAACTTAAGGGTATGACAGTATATCCTGAAGGTTCCAGGCCCGATGCTCCCCTTGAAAGACTGCCATTAGAGGAAGCTCTAGCTTTAGTGCGAATACAGGATGTAGAGGAAGCAATCAGCGATGATTGTAGAACAGGTAATTGTGTCTTATGATCATATTTATGTCCGTAATTATTGGAGTCATCATATGGGTCTTCTTAAGGGAACGAAAAAATCGTATCATCTTTGAAAAGGCATTTATCGAGGTTCACGGTGAATTGTTAAAACATGCATTAGCAAAGCAACAGGCATTAGGCAAGATGAATGAATGTCCTAAAGAAATGGTTACTGTTGGTCGATGGATGTGTATGCAATGTAGACATGCGTACGTATTGGATTATTACAAACATGTGTATGTAGAGTCAGCAGATAAATTAGACATCATTGGATCTCACAAGTCATTTGAGTGTTTCAAATGTGGCAGTAATTTAATGCGATTATGTTTTATGGAAGTTGATAAGGGAAGCCTCATTAAAACAGAATAAGAAAAGACCCGCTCGGTAACTAACCGGCGGGTCTTTTCTTTGTGGAGAGGGCAACGATTTACAGCTTGGCAACCACCGGGGCAACCAACTCGGCCACAACCGTCGTCACAGCGGCCTGTGTCGGCGTAACCTGGGCCGCAGGCACGGCAATTAGTTTTGCAGTTTGTGCTGAGATTAAGTTATGTAGAGCATATACACCTAGGGCATAAATTGCTCCTAAGGCCGGGTTTGCCACGAGGAAGGCAGCTAGGCCACCAGTTGGAGCAGAAACGATCTGGAAGACCGCTGGGCCGACAATACCTAAACCACCAACGAGAGCTGATTTTAATAATGCGTTCATTTTAATTCTCCTTTGAATTAAGAAAGTTCTCTGGATTATGAATAGCGATTCTTTTGACCCACTCTAAAAACTCCTGTGTTGTAAGAGTGTCTTTTGCATAATTGCAAATTTTACAAGCTGGAACACAATTTTCTAAACAATATCCGTAATTATTGTCATAACGATCTATGCCATTATAGACATAATCACCGTTACTTCTTCCAAATCCATAAGACTGTTTGGGTTCTATTCCACAATAATAACAATTTTGTTTAGTAATATATTCAAATTCTTTCTCAGTTAGCAAGAATTCTAAATTTCTTTTAATTGCCCCAGTTTCATATATATGAAATAAACCATGTCTTGCTGCTTCTCCATATGGTCTTTTGCGATATCCACATCCACATGACATTACAGCATTGTTTTTTAAATTCTGTGCCGATACTTCAGTTTCCTTATTACGTTCGCAATCACAAGAACATATACAATATGTCTTGTCATTCTTAATAAATTGATCTATAACTGTTAACTGATTAAATTTTTGACCAATCATAGATTGTAAAGCTCGACTCATAGAATCTCCTAAGGTTACTGGTGGAACATTTGTTTAGTTATCCATATACCCAAACCGCTTGCAAGTGAACCTCCTAGAATAAAAGAAAACCGTTGTCCGAGAGTTGTTGCCTCTCCAATTTTCTTAACCATAGAGAATCCCATAGAAGCGATCAGAGTATCTGAAATTATAGATTCGAGGTATCTTCCTTGTGCAACTGCTCTGAAATTAAACACAAGTAATAGGTATGCGACAAAATTCATAGAACCGATGATCAGGCAGTTTTTCATGTTTTAACGACTTTGACAGGTGGGATCAGTTTTGGGAACTTTGGGCCTGGGATGATCACGTCCAATAATTTCTCGTCGAGAACTTCATGAGGTAACATCATCCAATCATGTCCAGCATTCTTTTCAATATAATAAGCTAAAGGTTTACCTGTGCGCCTAGACCATAGTTCAAACTGCTGTTTCTCAAGTCTTCTATTATGAGCAATTAATTTTGTAAGGTCACTAGTGCTTCCGGTAGCACTGCTTTGAAATTCATGAACCATGAAAGAAGAAGATGACTCTGCAATTCTTTGATCACAATGTTGAAGGATATAAAACCCTCCACTTTGTGCCGCACCAAGTACATGTCCATTGACCTTACGACCTTCTCTGCGAATACGATCAATAACTGAGAATATCGTCCATGTCATACTTACATCTCCACCGTATGTAGATAGAAATAGAGTAATTGGAATCGTTAGTCTCAGTTTTTTGTGAATATCAAGCATTGAAGTAATCGCACGAAAGGCAACATTCTCATCGACATTTGGTTTATCATCAATGTCGCCCATTAAATAGACATGTCCAGCCGGATTAGATTTTGCCATGACTGAAATCCTACTTCTTTAGATCCTTGGACTGAAGATGTTTACCGTAGAATGAACATTCTCCATTCATAATATCATGAACTAGAACCTGAAACAAGTCCTCGCGAACGATGTCAATCGTACAGAACGCCTGGTTGCCTGACTTCTTAGCCCTGTTAGAGGTAACAGCGGTCGCACTCAAGAGAGTTTTATCCGTGTTGTTATCTTGACGACCGAAACCTGGAACGCAATAACGACGATAGACTTTAATACCAGAGCTTGTATGAACCGAATGAGACTTCATTGTCCCAGACTCTTCATGTCCGTGAATCAATGTTGCCCGTATGTCCTTATTTTTCTCCGGCTGATGTGTGAAAATGATATTAGGATTTACCCAATATTCCCCACCTGGGTATTCATTCAAGTATTCGACGTTCGCTTGTTCGAGTCTTAATAAATACGGGAGTGATTGCACAGGCCATGTGTCCGGCAGTTCGCCTTCGAATGTTCCACGCTTGATACCGTAGTTTGCTTTCGCATTAATCGCAGCATACTCGGCAGCACGACGCTCGTGATTTCCTGGTACGTACTTAATAATGCATTTAGGACCAACAATCGAACGCATCTTCCCGATTAATCTCGTTGTGAAATTAATTGAAGGTTGATATGTCAATTGGAATTCTGGAAGTTGGAGATATTTACTGTGTGAAGCCATATCAATCAGGTCACCGTCGATCACAAGGACATCAGGTTGATATAGACGAAGGGCTTCGAGTCCGATATTGATAGCATCAATATCATGAAAAGGCGTCAATTCCATTGTTTCAATATTGCGATAGTACCAAATCTGCGTGTCCATCCATCCGAAAACCTTGGTCTTCGTATTAGAAACGGCTTCCACTTTCGGTACATACTGAATATTGAGACTAGGACCCTGTTCGATCACAGGCCATTTAGGACCTTCTGCCCAAATTGGAGAGATCGTAATACCTGTGCGATACTTCGGAGTCAGAATATCTGAGCCATCTTCTTGACGAACCTTCACTGCGTCCGAAGACAAACGCACTTTATCTATTTTACCAATTTGTTCGACCGGAATATTTGATGCCATTAACAATTCATGAATACGATTTAACGCTTGATTTTCAACAGCATTTCCGAGCACTGGTGGAATTGTATTTACTTTCCCTGATCCACCAGATATTACATTGGACATAAACAGGCGAGCACCATTATATGTAGATGGTACGCCATGAACTTTACTATGAATTTGATTGTGGTATTTACGTGCTGCCTGTGAAACTGTTTCGCATTCAGCTACCCATTGATTAATTAATTCAATTGTAATTTCATGACGTTCGTACATTTTAATAGACATTTAAACTCTCTTAATATCAGAAAGATCAGGTCCGTTTAAACGGTTGAGGTCCACAGTATTTTGGGTAATCCCGGCAATATGACCTTGATCGGTATGTTGCCAAAGTGTCCATTTTGTAAAACCATTAGGAAGCGTTGGTTCTTTGTCGTTATTATACTCAGCAATCCATAAAGGATGCCCGGCAAACGAACCAGTTCCATGATATTCATCATTCCAGAATGATAATGCCGTATAAATCAATAGATTCTTAGTTTCCATATGATTTAACAAAAACTGGTTGTATGTATGTAACCACTGAATCTTATCGCCTAAATCAGAATGTCCAACAAGTCCGCCAGCTTCGCAATCGACCATCGGCATCAAATCACCTTCGCGACCAGCAATTGTATTGATGAAATGCTGTGCTTGTTGTGCTGGATTTGCCATGAATTCGAAGAAGTGGTATGCCCCGACGGGGATGCCCACAGCCTTGAAACCATCGTGGTATTCAGCAAATTTTGAATCGACGGTATGAACGCCTTGAGTCGCGCGAATGTACACGGCATTTATCTCTTTAGAGTCTGCGACCTTTTTGAACTCGATTTCTCCCTGAAATTCCGAAACGTCGATAATCATAAATTGTTTACTTCCTTTTTCACATCACTGATAATTTCAGTGGGTTGCGGCGTAGGAGAAGTACGACTGTACGTAACGACTTCTCTGTTCTTATTAGGATTATTCTTGTTGTTATTCAGGAACCACATAAACAGGGCTACACCGAAAGAACCGCAAATCGTAATAAGCGAGGATAAAACTTGTGCCTCAGGCTGGGTCAGGTTCGTTCCAAACTGTGCAATCGGGTTCACAACCGAGGTCGCGAAGCCTAGATTAGCAAGCGGAAGCATTGAACCAATTAATATTGGATTTCTCATGATTAAAAATATCTCCACGTAGGTATAAAATAGGCCGAAAACATTCCTGAAATATTGGGAGTATCTCAGGAATGTGACCTTACAATGGGATACCTGATCCCGCAGCGATAAGGTCGGCGATGGCCTGGGCTAGGGCAGTAACGTCCTTGGACGCGTAGGCGGCTTGGTAGGCAGTCATAGCAATTTGAGCAGCATTAGGTGTAGTTGGTGTATTCAACCTGGTGATAATAGCCTCAGCCTGTGCAGTTTGTTCGGAAGTTGGTGCGTTATCCATATTAAGCCCCTATACATGTGAATGTGTAAACAGTTGAAGCAACTGAAGGAAAAGTAAATCCAGTTGTCAATTTAGTAGCCGGTGTGATTGTTGCAAATGTTGTTTCATTCGTAATTAATATATTATATTGCGTGTTTGCAAATATTGCATTGCCACTAAAAGTTACTGTTGTCGTTACGCCAGCAGGAGCCGTGATTGTATCATTAACAATATGAATAGTACTTGCAGTTAGACCACCGTTAGCCAAAAATGATGGAGGTATAAAACCTGTGTTTATTTGTACTGTCTTGTCTTGAAAAGAACTGGTGCCACCGGAGAAACCAAATGAAGTCGGAGTTATAAGAACATTATTAACAGTACCTCCATCCCATACCTTAAATTGCCCCATATGACCATTTCCATAATTAACATTAACATTGGAAGAGTTAGTAAAAATTAGTGGATTTGATCCAGTATCAATACTTGGATATGAACCTGTAGCTGAAGGTTGTAAGGTAACTCCTGATATTGTTGGGGTAGTCGTATAGATCGAAGGAGTACTCACGCCTTGTGAATATAAAACAGCTCCTGTTGTCGCCTCGGGAAGATCAGCTAACACCAGTGATCGAAACGTCGGAACAGCCGCACTACCAGAAGAAGGTCCAGCTAGAACCGTATTAACAGGTTCGGTCGGATAGCTAAAAGATTGTTTCACATTCCCTACGTTATCGAATGTTGTCCAGCCCTTTTCACAAATAAAATCAAGACGTTCCCCGACCTGCAATGTAACAGTTATAATCTTTCTGATCGTTGCGTTGTCATTGTAACGAATCGTAGGCGTAACCGCCGCCGTATCGGCATTAAATAGACTGAAATACTTAACTTGTCTAGTTGTACTAGCAGCAGGAGCAGCAATTACAGCAACAGTCGTCACGCCATTTGAAGTACCATCAGAAGACGAAGCTCCTGACATCCCAAAGGTACTTTGGCTGATGTCCATAAAGGATGAGACATAAGGACAATCGGTAGTGGTTTTTGCACCAGCCAACACGACTTCCAGGGATTTAAGGGTACTGTCTAATAGAATCATTGAATCAAAACCTCATTGAGCATGCTGCTGCAATTTGAGCAAGTATATTTACCATCGCTGTGGTAGGAATTGTGGAAGCCGTGATATTCGCGCCGGACACCGCCGGTGTCGTTGAGTACGTAGGGGCCACGCCGACGCCCCCAGACACGAGGACCGACCCTACGGCTACGTCGGATAACTTAGCAAGTATCGTCGCCCCAGAGGCATACAGGATGTCGCCGGTCGTGTATGATGTAAGACCAGTACCACCCTGATTTACCGCGCAGGTTCCGCCAATGTCTGCGAACAGAGGTTTAGCAGAAGCCGTCCAATAATTTGTTCCATCGGACACTAACCAAACAGATTGATTTGCCGTGAGCAATACACTTCCATCACCGTCAATTAATGATGTAGTAGGCATAATCGTCAGGGTATTATTTCCAGCGTTATGAACAATTGTATACCAACCGTTCGCAAAATTACCACTTGAGCCAGCCTGTGGCAATGTCATTGTAATCGCTGCATTGTCCGTAAAAAGCAACATTTTTGCGACATCTGACTGTAATGCCGTATAAGTCGCTGTTGCAATCGTATTAACAACGTGAGCGGAAACCGCATTCGTAGTCGTAATAGGAGTTTGAACATTACTATAATGTGTCGTTCCATTAGTAAACACAGATACAGTTTTGTTAGAACCCGTGACGGTTCCAGATACTTTAATCACGATTCGATCAGTGAAATTCACAGTAAAGGCCGGTTGCACCGATAGCCATTCAATAAAGTTTACCGTAGTTCCTAGACCGCTAATTACCTGATTTGTTGAGAACAATAATGTTTCCACTCCCCCAGGTTGTGTTCTGGAATAAACATCTAATGTTAATGTCGTAGTACCAGAAGCATTAGAAATCTGAGTATACATATTCTGTGCCCAGGAACCAGCAGGAATTAATGATGTTCCAGGAAATCCAATCGCCGTTACGTACGATTGTATTAACGTCTTTGAGGTAGAACAAGTAGCTGAATTTGAAGCCTCTGCTGAAGTATCAGGAGTCGTTTGAATCTTGTTATATGTCGCAATTACTCCATCGGCAGTCTTATCTAAAAATAAAATCTGACCATTAATAATCCCACCAGCCGAAGGAACCCAATCAATCCCGTTATATTGAAGAACATCTCCGGGGGACAATGGAGGATTATATATGATCGGAACACCCTGAATAGCCGCCAATGTTGTAACAACGGTATCTATAGTAGAAGTCACATCGCCAGTAAGGGCAGGCATCTGTGTGGAAGCTAAGGTTCCTGAGATGTCCGTAAAAGCAGGTTGTGTTGCACTAGGTACTCCAGCAGTACTAATCGTGTTAATCCACTTTGAAGTAACGGCAGCAAGAGACTCTATTCCTCCTAATGTTGTTGCGGTCGGATTAGGTAATTGAGCCGCCGAGGCCACACCACTAATATCCGTAAACGCAGGTTGTACGACTGTAATATCAGAACCGACTGTTGCTTGGGACAGAAACTTGTGTGCTCCGCCTGTCGCTGATAGATCGGTATGCGTTCCTCCGCGAGCAAGAGCAAGTAAGCCTGTTGTCACCTTAGAGGCATCAATATGATTAACTGCGAAGTCGATGTTATTGACGACCGGAGTAATTGTTATTGAGGAATCCGCAGAAGCAAGCGTAATCGCCGGGCCAGTTTCTCCCGCGATAGTGGTAAGTCCAAGTGTCCCTGCTCCACCAGAAGTGCCATATGCCCCGAAGGTCGTATTAGTATATGTCCCAGCGGTTCCGGTTGCCAAATGTGTATTCGTGTTACCAGGAGATGCAAGAAACGGGACCTTTGCATCCTGAAAGGCAACATTTAATTGAGGAGCGGTAAATGCAGAACTAGACCAAACCGCAATGAATTTACCATTACCAAGTGCATCATGAAAAACGTCGTAATAAACCTGGATATAAACGGACACGCCAGTAGAACCGAAGTCATGTGATTGCGTCGTTGCCAGTACAGGAGGCGAAAGCATTATCGAACCATCTGGTCGATATATCGAGATATTCGTTCCAACGCCACCAGCGCCATAGATTTGAATATCAGCCGTATGCGTTGCATTCGTTGTGGTAATAACAATCGTTGCATCTGAGACTAACGGAAGAATGGAATGTTGCAAATTCAAATGTGTTGAGGTTTGAATATTTCCTAATTGATCAGTATTAACTGCATTAACACCAATACCGCCGCCGGTTTTACCGCCGACTTGAATAGCCTTATCAATACCACGGGGACCAACAGAAGACCGTCCCGAGGATGCATTCGTTCCTCGAAGATTTTGATTCGTGATTTGTAGGCTTTTACGATGCCAATCAGCATTTGATATACCCATGATAATCTCCTATGGCAACGCAGAAATGAAGTCGCGGTAAATCCCGAGGTTTCCAAAAGGATCCTGGTATGACAGCTTAAAAACATAAAACACGAAAGGATTGAAGTTCGTCATGCTGATCGGATACGAATATGTTCCGCCAGCCTGATACGAAGAACTAAGACTGAATTTCTGATATGAACTATCAGATCCATATACTTCAAGATTAAGGAATGCCCCAAATAATCCGCCATATGATCTATATGATTCGTCAAAGTTGATCGTTAATCCTCCAGCGATACTAAAAGAACTGTAATAATTTCCGCCAGCCGGTGTTAGCGAACAGGCTCTAATAGGCTGAATATTCGTTATTCCTAGAGCCTGGAGATATGCATTAGTATTAATCGTATTAATGTAAACGATACCTTGGCCCGGTAAACTACCACCGCTTAATGTAGCAGTAGAGGTAATGCCGCCACCCTGAGGAATCGCATATGTCCACTCAATTGAATCGACATAGAAGAAATCTCCCGGTGTCAGTTCTGGAAATGCCGGGACAAATGCAACGCAGTCTTCAACATTAATAGTTGGATCATCAATAATCTTGACAGTTTTAATCTTACCGCGACGACCAATCTGCTGTGCAGCATAATACGCTGCTTGATTAACAACACTCTGGGTAATCCAGGATTGATCCTGAACGATCATAATCTGTTTCTTACCGAGACCAGATGGAGGAGGTGTGAAGATGTCGGTATAATTAACAGCCATAGATACGATCAATTGTGAAAGAATAGGATTCCATCCTTCAACTACGATCACATTACGACGATCACGATTTATCTGTAGCGACAGATTAATGTATGAAGCCCTATTGAATATTCGCTTTGGTGCGGTCGTCGAGTCAATAAACTTAGACCAGAATTTGCCGTATGCATCTACACCCCATCTGCAACCCGATTTATCCATTACTTCAGAGATAATGTCGAACGCTTTTGTTCCCGGTGCGAATGACCAGATCGGAGATTGAAAGAACGTCGAGGAGAGATAAAGAGTTTGTCCCTGATTTGCAGTATTAAAATATAGAACACCGTTATAATAATCCGCAACGTACTGTCCTGAGGCAGGAGGAATTACACTGCTCGTCGCCAGCGTCATCGTAGAACCCAGGATTTGAGTCATAGAGGCGATCAGGTACTGATTAGGAAGCGTGTAGGTCAGATATGCCTGGTTACCAGAAGCTATCGGCACAGACATCGAGGCATAGGCAAACGGACCAGATGTGTAAGAGCCTAGTTGTCCAGATGCGAGAGTGAACGCACTGCCGTTCAAATTAAACAATTCAGGAAAATAACAAATCTTGTTTCCACTTGAAGTTGAGAAATTTGTCGTTGCACCTGTAAGAGAATTATTTGCATCATCCGTAGGCACATACTGTCCTGTGTCAATCGTGTTCTGAATTACAGAGGCACAGACATACATCGGGTCGTAGTTATCGAATACGTGTCCGTCAAGTAGAATAGCCGTGTTCAATTCCTGTAGGTAATCTGTAACGACTACTGATCGAGAAATAGGGCCTTCATCGGTAATCGTAGGAGCATCGACAAAACCCGTCCAGGACCGCGTACTTGTGCTACCGACAACACCGCGATATGCACGAACCTTTTCACCTTCGTATAGATGTGAACGCTGTGGATCATTTGCATTGTCATCAAGAACTAAGGTCATTTGTCCGGCCTTACCCTTATCAATACGAGCAGAAGCAGAACGAGTGCGGATATCTATCCAATTCCCATTTCGATAAACCTGAGTTGTGAAAGTCGGCGTTTGAACATTATTAGAAGGAATAGTTACAGGAGTCGGAGGCGGACCAGAGGCAACAAGAAGAACAATAGTGTCCCAATTACTGTTTTGAGGATTATTTGCATCTGCAGTAAATGTAGCAACAATTGGGGTAGTTATATCAGTAGTTATTGCACCATGAGCAGTAGAAAGATACAAAGGTGTACTTGCACCGATGTTTGCAACAAATGAATAACCATCTAATGTTGCTCCTGCTCCCATCCATGTTGGGGGACCAGCAGGAGAAAATGAATTTGTTCCTTGAGCAACAAATATAGGTAACATTCCAATTGAATTAGGAGTAATTGCACAGGTTGTAAAACTAGGACCAAATGGAGGAGTGTTAGTTCTACCGTCATCAAAAGGAGGATGTGAATTACCAAGGATTAATGTTTGTGGAATTGGATTTATAGGATCAAAACTTCCAGCAGCAATATCATAAATAGTATATTGATTTGCTCCAGTAGATGGAAACATTGCTGTTTCACCAACAGTGTCTGAATTTGTCCAAATTTTCCACATTAACCAAATGTAACGATAAGATGAACATCCTTGTGTAGGAGATCCTGGAGTTAATCCATTTAAACTAATCAGATTCCAGCCAGATCCCATTGTACCGCCGGTAGTTTGATTAAAATCTCTACCACCAACAAGAATAACAAGATTACCAACAGCAGGAGTATGATGCGGTATGTTCTGTTCAAATTGTGCTGTCCATCCACCAAAGGAAACATTAACTCCACCGACGGAACCTGTTCCAAGCGTAACGGCATTTACTATATTTGGAGTTGGCATAAATAAATTCCTTAAGCCCAATACCTAAAACGCTCTTGATTGTTGTTCGAGAAATCCACCAAAGTGAAATTCGTAAACGAACCAGTCGCAGAAACTACGAATGAATTTGATCCTACAACCATGCCGGGCCAATAACCAAATGGTTGTCCGTCTGAAACAGTCTGAAGAACAAAGGTGAACACTTCTGTTAAGCTAGAACCGATTTGCGTATAACAACGATTTTGAAACGTATTAAAGAATACACCCTGTCCGGTCAGGATTGGAGAACCAGTCCACAGGAATTTGACACCTAGGCCAGTTCCGTCAACATCAGAATTAAGTTCCGTCATGCTAAAGGTGCTGAACGGGCCGTCAATCTTTACAACGGGCAACCATTCTTGATTCCCTAAATTATAAACCGTCATCGTTGTAGAGGAGGCAAACGGTTGTGTCCAGTACGAAGCGCCATCCCACTTTGGCAAATAATCCAGGTAGTTTCCGATCTGTCCGCCGAACGAACCCTGTACTTGAGCGGGCGTCGAGGATGAGCCAACGGGCACGAAATTCAAAGACTGGAAGCCCTTGCTGTCCGATCTTATCGTCATCGTCAGGTCTTGTAGTGTACCACCTTCGCCGGTTTTTGTCGAGAGATTATCCTTAGACATCTCCAATTTTGGCGTATCAAAATAGCCTTTTAGCACGAGAGCTGGCTGAATACCGTCGATTGTGATCGTATGTGGTGAACCAGGTAACGGATATGAATTGTTACAATACTGTAAAATATTACGTACGACGCGCCGAGGAGCAAGTTTCCATGTTAAAGTAACATCTATGGCCGTCGTTAAACGCGGCGCTTGAATCCGCAATTGATTACCGGCAGCTTGCTTTTCATACGTAACGTTCGCTTTGTCAAACTGATAAATGAATGAATCAGGGTTGCGACTTAATGCCACGCCATCCACGGCCCATGTCGGACTTAATTTCAACGCCATAATAATCTCCGTCTACCACGTATTACTCGTGTAATTTCCCGAGAACCTGGCCGCGCCATAGTTCTGGGCATTCACAGCTTGTGTTATTTGAGGAATGCTATTTTCGATAGCTGTCTGAACAGTTTCAACTGTTGCTCCATGAATCGTCGCACCAGGCATAATCTGAACATTAACAGTTTGCGTTGTTGGTGTACTTTGTGTTGTTCTTAAATTGTTATTACCAACAGATGCAGTCGGCATCACATGATTAATTCCAGCTTGACCAGAACCACCACCGACGAAATCAGGCATAGTGAAGCCAGCAGGACCGTTCAACAACATCGCGGTAAACGAAGACGCAAGGCGATCAGCATTCTGTTGTTGCTGAAGGGCATTATTTTGGAACTGCGATAACATACCCTGTGTAGTATTCAATAGGTTGTCAAAATCTGTAACGGAGATTTTTTGTCCATCAGCAAGAGTCAAAACACCTTGATGTTCTGAAGTAATAGCAAGACCAGCCGCACCCATGTCAACGCCCTTAGAATTTTTAGAGAGTGCTGCCATTTGCTGAATTGCAAGTTGTTGTGCTGGATTCATTCCAATTTGTGAAGCAGGATTAGAAACATAATTATACATCTGTGTTGCTTCGTTTTGAGCACCCATATAAGAGGAATACTGTGCATTAGGTTGAATCTGCTGACCATTAACAAGTTGTTGTGAACCAGACCAATTTGCAGTATTCTGACCATATTGAGGATTGTTAATATCAGGTGCTTGTGCCGGTGTAGTATGCGGACCAATTCCAAGAAAACCAAGTGCACTTGTAATTAAAGCAATCGTATTACTAGTTCCAACTGAGGCACCAAATGCACCAGCTAAACTCTGTGCAGCAGAACCAGCCTGTAATGCTCCACCAATACCGCCTGCTTTAAGACCATTCAATAAACTCATTCCAGTAGAAATATCATTAGCAACCTGCTGAAACTTTTGCATTGAAGTCAGCGCAGTAGATTGATCAGATGCTTGATTTGAGCTAGCAGTTCCACCACCATATGTCACACTTGCAGTATTATTTAATATTGCATTTTGCGTATCAAGAAGTGATTGTCCAACATCAGTTGAACCATTTTGATCAAATACCGCAACAGGCATGGGTATTCCATTAGCATTGGCAACACTGGAACCACCAACAGATTTAACGGTACTTGGATTTAAATATTGTGTGTTCTTTTCGATTTTTGATAAAGTCTTGTTTCCTTCATCTGCTTTTTGAATATACTGAGTTTCAGCTTGTGTTGGAGGCTGTCCAGTTTTCTTATTACCTTTAGTACCGGCGTGAAAAATCTTCTCAAGCATACTTGTGCTTCCAGACGCTCCAGTAATTCCAGTCATCAATTGTTGCATAAACTGATTAGCAAAATCATTAGCCTGTTGTCCACGCCAAGAGTTACCAGCGGAACCAGTTGGCAAATTCTGTCTTTGGAAATAATTCTGAATATGATCACCAAGACCCTTGAAATTCTGGTCGATCAGTGTAGAAACATTATGTTGTTGAATGTTGTAAAATAACCCTGACCATGTGTCTTTGGCAATTTTAAGCGCCTCATTTTGTTTCAAAATAGAAGCACTAAGATTATCGACAACACCCTGTTGGGCCGCGATACGCGCTGTTACTGCATCATATGCAGGTTGAAGGGCCGCAAGCTCGGCTTTCTTCTCTTGGCGAATTTTCTGTTCGTATGCAGACTTGCCGTTCAATTTATCAATCTCAGCGGTAAGTTCAGCATACTTCGTTGCCAAATCCTTAGCATCATCTTTTTCATTAAGAAGAGTAGAAGCAAGAGCATTACGTTCCGCAGTTTCAGCTTTAATAACCGAAGTCAAGTCTTTAGTCGTAGGAGATTCCCCAAGTGTAGGAACCTTACCGCCCATTTGTTCTTGCAGGAGATCGAACTTATCGCCAGCGCGAGTTGTTGCACCTTCTCTGAGATTTGTATCAAAAGCAGCTTTCTTCTTCTCAAATGCCTGATTAATCTTGTCGCCAGCCTTATGGAATGCAGCAGCAATCGTATCTCCCATTTGTAGAATGACGTTCTTCGCATGATCAGACATCGCATGTGAATACAGGATTGCCATATTTGCGAGCACCTTATCTGTATCGACCGGAACACCATGTTCGATTTCGCGTTTAATTTTCATTAAATAATCATGAGCAATTTGAACAGAATCATCTTTAGTTGTTGTTCCAAGTGCGGCTTTGTATGCAGATAAATCGCCATGTACCCGCGTAACCTTCATCGTTTTAAGATCAAGAATATCAATCCAGGTCTTGTGAATCTTTGCTCCGGCCTTCTCTAAGGCAGCGGTAATTTTAGCAGCAGACTCTTCGACCTGTGCAATAGACAGAGATTTTAATTCGAGGAAGCCGTCAGCAATTCCCTGCTTAACCTTATGTTTCTTGACCTTTTTTGAAGGATCAAATAGAGCGGCAATTGCATCGGCAACTTCCTGATCGGATGCTCCAGAATTTACAACACTCTTAACAGTGGCGGCATGTCCAGCAGCGGCCTGTACAATAGGAGCTACAGGGCTTGCAGCAGGCGTGTAACCACCTCCGCCGCCTCCACTAGAAGCAAGATCTGGGTTCGCCGCAACGAAACTATTAACAACAGCAACATTTTCAGCATGTTTTTGAATAATACGATGTGCGGCAGCAAGCGTAGGACCAATAGGACCAGCAGGCTTACTAACAGGAGCGTTCGTCAGGAAACTCAGATCAGCCGCGCCACCTTGATTACCGCCGGACAACAGAGACATAGGTGAAGTACCAAAAGTAGCATGTGTAATACCTTCAGATTTTTCTTCAGCAGCAACACCCTTAGCTTGTCCTTTACGGAATTCTTCTTGTGTCTTCCCCCACCAATCAGGAGGATGCGGCCAATTGACATGAATTGCCGGGAAATGAAAACCACCAGAAATTATATCTTTAATTCCTTGCCAAATATTTTTGAAAATACCAAATACGCCATCCCATAGTCCGGTCCAAATTTCTTTAATTTTGTTACCAGCATCCCGTAAATGTTCTGGAATATGCCCGAACCAAACTTGAATATGTCCAACGATCTCACCTAGGAATGCAGGAAAATTAGCAACCTTCTCTCGAATACCGCCCCAATCTTTCGACCAGGCAAGAGCAAAACCACCAGTAATAGCACCAATACCAAGAATGATCCAACCGACTGGACCTAATAATAATTCGGTTGCAGCAATGGCAATATCTGATGCAGCAAACGCCCTAACCATCCCCATTAATCCAGTTTTTACGGCGGTTAATGCAGGAGCAAGAATTCCCCTGGTTGATGCAGCGAGTTTATCAACCAAACTTGTTTTTAGAATATTGGCAGCACCAGAACAACCAAGTAAATGTTCCGACAATTTGATGAAATTACCACCTGCGGAAATTGCAAATCCACCAATTTTAGTGAAATTGCCAATGAAAATAGCAGCAATACCAGTAATACCAAGTAACGCAACAGTGAATGCGGCAATACGAACAGTAGATTCTTTGACCGGATCAGAAAGTCCATCCCATACTTTAATCAAGTCCTGAATAGAATGAAGAACATTAATAATATCTGGTCCCATCATTTTGAAGGTTTTTGCCATCTCCAACTGCCAAGTATTATCAATCTTCTGTGATTCAAACTTAATATTCTTACCACCCATATCACGGGTTTCTGCTGCTCTATCAGTTGCACCAGGGGCACCACCAATAAGTGATTTCTTAAATTCAGCAAAACCTTTAGAACCACCCATTACACGAGAAAGATTAACCATTTCTCCAAATGGAGCACCAGGATAAAGACCAGATAATCCACCTTCTAATTGCATTCTTGCTTTAGCAAATTGTGGACCTTTCAGATGTTGGTCTTCAAATTTAGCAACATCTGCAATCCAGTCTAATGGAGATCGAACTTTTCCATGATCGAACATAGAAACATTGCCGCCGAAATGAGCAACAGTTTCTTCTACTTTTCTTGCTTGAGCCGGATCCATAGTTTGACGAGAGAACAATCTCTTCATTGAAGTACCAGCTACAGAACCACGATATTTTCCTTTTGCTAGTAATCCTACCATCGTCATGGTATCTTCCCAAGATATTCCCATGTTATGAGCAATTGCACCAATATTACGAACTGAACTACCAAGTAAATCAAAGTCCGTAGATGTCCTATTTTTGATATTAGTATATACATCGGTAAGGGTATTAATTGACTGACTTAATTGTACGGCATTTTTCATAGGCATGCCCAAATTAGATACAGATGCTAAAATATCAAGAATCGCATGTTCTTGAGATACCGGATGTGTAGAACGACCACCAACTAATCCACCTTTTGTTATTTGTTCATATGATTGATTCATTAAATCAATATTTTTTTGATTATTTAAATCAATTGCCGTTGGTAATGAAGAAATAAATGTATAAACACCAGATATATTTTCTCTTAATGAACCACCAAATTTTGTAGATACATCTTCTGCACCCTTCATATTGGCAGCATAATGTTCTGGTCTTACGTTTGAGGCTTGCAATGCTTCATGAGCAACGGCATATAAGTCTTGCAAATCCATTTGGCTTGTAATCGCAGGAACAGCAACACTAGCCGCCATCATTGCGGGCATTATTGCTGACCAACCAAATGATTGAGTTTGATCGCCAAATCTTGAAATTGCACTACCGAATTTAGCTACATTATTACCAAATTCAGCAGGAGGCATAGCTCCGTAATCAGGGCGACCTGGAACACCTTTTGGAATAAATCTACCCTGACCTAAATCCTGAACATAAGGTGTAATCGCTCCAGCAGCACCAGAATACGATTGTCCGCCATAACCAGATTCATAGGCACTAGAACCTGGCGTAACATTTCGCTGACCGTAAGGTGTAATATTATTTCCAGCCCAATTACCAGAACCAAGCATATTCGGGCGGTCGCCAGTAACAGACGACCAAGGTCTTGCTTCTTCTGGGGTGCCGCCAGCACCAAGCGACATATTGCGCGTACCGTATTGATTACTTCCGGTAGACCAAGAAGGTCCCGGTCCCAAGGCCATCGGAGAAGCGCCAGCACCAGATGACAAAGCAACCATATTCCGCAGGCCGGAATTCAGTCGCATTACTGTATCTTCTAAATTTTTAGGAACAAAGGTGTCGAGTCTTCGCATTGCTTGTTCTGCAAGCATAATGTGCGCAGTCAAATTCTTCATTCCAACGATAGGTTCGGTCATTTTCGGCATAGCAAAAAGAGCAAGTTTTGCTAAAGCCTTTTCAGCAAACATTACCTCTTCAGCTAAATTGAAAAATCCCTTAGTCATCTCTGCGGTCTTCGCTTCAACGACGGTAGCGGTCTGTGCTACCTGAACTTCAGTTTCCTTGATCGCTTCCTTTGCAACCTTAGCCGACTTAGCGACACCAGTCATTCCAATTTCTAATGCCGATAAAGTACTCTTGGAAATCTTGATGCCATTTAATGCTTCAATTGCAGTCTTCGCTGCACCAGCCGCACCAACTAGACTAGATAATTCCTTATTTAAAGTCTGCAATCCATTAACATTAATCTTTGAACCCTGTTCATTGATGGACTGCAATCCCTTATTAATCTCACCAATATTGGACAGAATTAACTTTGTCGCTTCTGCGAAGGCAGGCAACAAGGTTAATCTGATTCCAATACTGCGTTCAAACATTTAGAAAGACCCCTCTAATTCAGACATCATTTCCTCGTTTGTTAAGGTATGGGCTTCTTGATACTCGCTATCGAAGTATGTCCCATCTTCATTCTTTTCAGGCTCAGGATTCTTATCCATTTGCCTTGCATTCTTCTCCTCAACTAAACGATTTACATCCTCTACTACCTCTAAAAAGTAGCAGTATTCCCATTTATGAACATCCAGCGGATTGATATGGAAATACTCAGCTATACTTAGAATGTTTCGTCTTAGACGGATGTCGTCGCCGGAGGAGTCGCTACGGGCTCCAAAGGGCGATCAGAAGTACTTTCAACCTTCACAGTGTCGTCGGTATTGTAGCAGGTCCACGCGGCACTCACAAAGTCATTGTCCACATCTTCAATCTTCTCGTCGCCGAAGAAAATCGCATTCTGTTTTTCGAGGTCGATAACAGCGGTTTTCGCTAGGTACACTTGGGCTTCGTGCATCAAATGCAGGTCACCCTGAACAACGGCGAATTCCGTGATCTTATCTTCAACGACCTGTTTCAACTCTTGACGGGTTGAAAGAAGGTACAGGGAAGTAAGGCGGGTAAGTTCAGCCATCTCGCCAACACGCAGACGACGAATACCAAATTTTGAACCCTCATATTCGAAGGTCTTGATTTTGCGGGGGATACGAACTACTGACATGACTAATCTCCTTGTTTCTTGTATGTAACTTCATGATGATCAATATGTGCCTCAAGAGTCCTAATCGCATAGTTCCCCTGGGTACGAATGAACTTCTGTATGATCTCGCCAATCGACAGCGGGATTTCCTTTTTCTCAACAAAGTTGCGAACCGAGTCCGCCGCCGTGCCAAATCTTTGTTCGACCGTAGAGCGAATCATCATTTTCAGATTCTCGCGGTCTTCATGGTGTGACATTTTCTATCTCCTCTTCGGATTCGCGAATCTCTATCAACGGATCAATATGCAGTTCGCGATCAATCCTGGGAAATAAGCGATTTAATACATCGACAATTGTAGGACTGTCGATAAAAACATTCATAGACTTTTGCATAATCTGACTGGCAAGATAACGACGTAAGTTATTGCGGGGATTCGAATATGCACTTTCTCCACCGATATTGAATGTCGGCTTCTCGTCCTTAGGATCAGGCATATGCCAACTGATGTTAGTCGAGATACCAGCATTGATTGCGAAGTATGCCATGTACAATGTGATCAAAGACTTACCAAGATCAACATGAACAATATCCTGTGTCTTGTGACGAATCTGCAATTTCAAATATAGATTTAAATCAGGAAGAACCTTCTCATTAAATTCCTGCATACTTGCCCAAGAACCATTGAGAGTCTTCTTCTCATCATAATCGCCATCGGTTAGTTGGACTACTTCCATCGGCACAGATTCGCCAGCGTCAGTCGTAACACGGGCATTCTGCATAAATTCAGTACGGAGATCACCAATCTGTTTAACGTATGAGTCGTTAATGGCGTTGGGACTTATAATTATATATCTCATTGCGCCACCTCATCTGTGCGAACAGGAATCTTTGCAAGAACATCGTCCCAAAGTGGCATTACTTTATCGACTTCGAATTGTTTCATATGCGTTAATCCAGCCTGTCCTACTTCGTTTCGAAACTCGGGATTGTTGTACAGGATTTCCAGTTTCTCGCGGAGGTCGTCAGAATCGGTAATGTATCGTTCCAGATTTGAACCGAAATTGTCGAAGTATTTTGCTTTTACTTTAATACCTTCGAAGGGATGTCCAAAGAATTCGGTATTGCTGGTATTTGCGGTAACGAGAGCAGGAATACCGCATGCGCGGGCGCGGAGGGGAGGAAGACCACAGCCCTCTCCAACGGTTGCTAATACACAAACATCGAGACAATTATACAAAATCGCCATGCCTTCGTCATCCAGTTTTCCACATAATCCAGAAGGATCAATTACGCGATCTTCGAGTCCACTGCGGTAAATAAGTGACTTAATATCCGCCCCACCCATTAACATCTGCGACCAGTTGGTATAAGGAAGGATAAGCACATCCTTGTGTTTTTGTGCAAGTGGTACTACGCCGTCCATGAAATGTCCCCAGGATTTTCGATACTGGTTCGTACCAATCATTCCTACGATAAATGCATCTTCATTGAGGTGCATCTTACGACGGCATTCTTTTTTGTCAAGCGGTCGGTAAATTGCAGGATTGTGGGGGATTGGTATGAATGGGACATCAATATTCGTATTGAATTTAATGGCATCGCGCGAGAACTTAGAATACGTAATGGGCGAATCTGCGCCTAGTACGCTATCATCCATACCGACAGGAAGATATTTACCTTCTTGTAAACCGTCAATAGGAAAATAAAGAATATGATGAAATTTGCGTTTTTGGTGCGACAGAATTTCCTTCGTCGCGTCGTCAAGGCTATTTGATTTTTCAGGATGCACAAGGTACTCGGTCATCCAAATGTCGAAGGTACTCAAAATGATACTTGGCTTCGCGATCTCTAACGCCTGGCGTATCTGCAGTTGTCCGAATTTTGTCTCTTCACTGCGGGGGAAAATCGGCAACAATCTGTCAGCCCAAGGATACAGAGAGCGATCTACGGTTGCAACAATACCATTGAAACCGAGCGCAAGGTGCCAAATGATATGGCCTTGCTCGTGAAAATGGTATAGAGGTAAACGGGCACTCTCGCTGATGCCGGAAGTTCCAAAATCGCTTATCGCAAGAATGGTATGCCTTTTGGCAATAGCAATACCATCGGTCGCCGTAGTTACCGATGGTATTAAATTAGAAACTTTGTCTGAACTCATGAATAATCTCCTCAATTTGATGTGGTTTTGAACCACTTGAATTTTTCTAGTTCTTACGATGCGTAGACCACAAGAATGTTTGCAACGCTTGACGAAGCAGGTGCAACATTGAACGTAACGGTTGTCGTTGACGACGTGCTTGCTGCAGTGTAATCATTGACACTACCGTATTTAAGAACAGTGCCCAAAGGCGCTTCCGCACGAATCACAAGCGTACCATCTTTTAACAGGTTGTTCGCGCTATGTGAAGCAAGAACAAACGCAGTCGTAGAGCCGTCGCCAGTGAAATTCTGGAAATTGATTCCAGCAATACCTTCGAAATCGCGGGGTTCTGAAGATTTCGCAGAAACCGTAGCAGCTAACAGTTTATCAACTTCTTGATCCCATGCTTTTTTCTCAACCATGACCGCTTGATACAGCGTGTAACCCTGTACGGTTTCACTCAACGTACCTTCAGTACCGGGTTGAATACGACGCTCAACGATGTCAATATTGTCTGGCAAGTCTGGAACTTCACCGACGGCAGCAGATACGGACAAAGACTGACCCATAGCAACAGCCATCTGTGCTTTATTAATAATCGTGAAACCAAGAGAAATCGCATTCTCAGGAACTTTCTTGGCATATTCGATAATCCGGGGATTACCGCATTCGAGGACCTTATCAAGTCCCTGGGTAACATCCGGCTTCAATGAAGTCACGCGGCTCATGGCAAACGCTTTACCATTGAAATACCAACGGATATTACGGCCTGTTAAAGTTTTTTGCGCCATGGTAGTGCTCCTAAATTAAAATGAAAATAGAATAATATCCGCTATACACCCTTAAAACATAGAGTGTTATATCAATAACTATTATGTCACAATCCTGAGATCAAGAACGATCATAATAGAATTCATAGGCATAATCTACGACAAAGAGGCCAGTGATCGGCGACGGAGTTCTAGGGCGACCACGGACGTTTGTATAGGCGACAATTATATCCAGTCCATAAGAGGAATAGACATTTTGACGGTGTTGGCGAGAGAACAATAACCGCTGTTCAATATCATCTTGAGTTGCGGCTGTCATTGCATACACGGAAAAGGGAATATAACAACGAACAACCGTATTCACATCCGCGCCACAGTACCCATGTTCTGTGCCGTATGGTCTTCCAATAGCTATAAAGGAAGTTGGGAGATTAAGAGGAAGAGCAATTACATCTTTAGAACCGACAACAGCAGCATCATTGCCTAATACGATTTTGATTCTATCCGAGGGAAAGAGCGCAGAAGAACCCAGGGTCGTAGGCAATATCATATTTGCATCTTGCAAACTATTGAGAAAGGCCACCGACATTAATGTCGTAAAAGATTCGCCAATTGGGTACATAGCTATTCCTTATGCGGACAAATGCCGCCGTTCATATGTTTACCAAAATTACAGTTCATGCATAACAACTGATGACGTTCTTTAGGAAAATTATGTTTTATTAGGTAATAATAAACCATTGATCCCTTACCTTCTATTGATCTAACCTTAGAGCCATCATTAAAAATATGATCAATAGATAAAAATTTAGGGCCAGTTTCTCCACAACAATTACATTTACCACCGTATGCTTCAATTACTTGAGATTTTTGATCCAATAATCTTTGTTTATGATTGCTACTTAGTTTTTGCTTATTTTCTTGATAATAAGCCTTACTTCTAGGACTATTGTGAAAAGTCAACCTTTTCCTAGTATCTTTATGACTGTGATTATAAAGACATTGACGATGTTTTCTGGAGATTGAAATATTGAGAATTTTACAATAAGAAATAATATACTCAAATTCATCGACTTTTAAATCGTGTAATTTAAGATCATTTAATTTCCTCACCTAAAAGCCTCAATTAATATCTCTTCAACTATTGTGGAATAAGCCTCAATGATAAAAGCAGTAATGATCGGTGCAGCTTCAGCGACAGTTTGATCAAACCACGGCTTGCCGACAACAAAATTGCCAGTGTTGTGGCCAAAATAATGTTGCGTATACCCCTCATGAATTGGAATCGCATAATCCAGCACCATTTCTCTACCCGAGTGAGGATCAACCGCTTCGGCGGTGGGATCAATTCCTATAAACTGTTCCAGGTCTTGATCATCGACATAATGTGAATCTAATAATGCTAGTGTTCTTTCATATTCGTGTTCTGGATCAGTAGTTAGACTTGAAGCACTGTACACACTGTCGATACAAGCCTGTACGGCATGATTCAGTAATATTGTACCAGCTTCTTTGGCAATTGCAATAGTCCTGATCGTTAGGTTCTCAGGAGAAAGAGCCGTCAGTAACTTCGCTTCGAGATCAATAGGGATATTAATTGCTTCAACACTAAACATTATCGTGTACCCATCACTCCGAAGCTACCTTCATTGGCGCTAAAAATTCTGCAAATTTGCTCATTACCGATCTCGGCTATAATCTCTCTGATCACATTATAAGGCTTGCCATAAACACTGATAATCATATCCGGTCGCGGTAACGTAGGGTCGATCACAGGATAAATAACCTTACCCGTCGCGTGATCAATTCCCCACATTTCACAGAAAATCGTAGCATCGCCAATATCTTGCTTACCAAGATCGGCAATGAGCCTGATATAGTCGCCGCCGGAGCCGTAAAGGCCGTGCCCAAGCTGTACGTCAGCATATATAAGGTAAGTCGTCGCGTAGGGTGCTTGTGAGAACGGAGGGTTTTGCGCGGCCCCACCGGATTGACTACCAGTTAAATAACCTGTTCCGTCGCATATCGGGCATAATGCAGAAACAGAACCGCGACCATTTTGGAAGCAGTTACCGCCGGTGCAATTTAATGGGAGTGCGCGAATTAATTGCAATTTCCTGGGGGCAGATCGCTTCAGGATATTGTTAAACTCGCGTTGCGCCAAACTACGCCTGAGTACCGACATTAGAACGCGCCACCGAAGGGCTCACCACTGATAGAATTTACGCCGTCGAACAAACCGTCAAATGCAAATCGACCAGCTTCTCCTAATACCAAATTGCCTACGACCGGACGAATTAAATTAAATCCACGGATCATGCCTAGAGGACGAACCATAGAAAGATACTTTTTATAATGCATTTCCCATTTAAGGGTTTCATCTAGGAAGTCAGAGGTTTTCTTGCTGTCATCAAACAGCACTGAACCGCGACGAACCTTCTGTGCAAGTTCGATTTCAGATACAGACATGCCGCGCGTAATCTCAGCGCAGGCCTTGAATGCACAAACAAAAGTAGCCAATTGATCAGTGTTAATACCATCAATGCTTGTGGAAGCATATGGATATTTTGCACCAAGATCAAATGTTGTTATCAGAATCGCGTTAGCAACAGCACTGCTCGCCAAGGAAGAACCAAGACGTGAATAGGTATAATCTGTCGTGAACGCCGTATTAATATCTGGAGGAACAGCAGCACCAGTGAAATCAATTGAGTCGTAATTCAAATTGAAATCAAGACCATTGCGAAAGAGATAGGAAGAACCAGATGCAGTGCCGCTCATTGACAGAATTCTTACGATTTCATATCGTTCGAGATCGTAAAATTTGCTACCATCGAAAAATCTGGTATCTTCGTATGGCCGTTCTGGCAATTGTAACAAATTTCTAACCTGCGTCGTGCTAAGACTGATCATCTGATTCCTCCTTTCCTATATTGTCACTAGTATACCACACTGACATACTAGTGACAATTTGTTACGATTTCTTTACTTCGAGAGCGGTTTCGGAGGAGTATGTCCACCGAGTACAGCCGCCTGCGTCGCCTTCACATGAGCAGATACCTTATGTGCATGACGCGCATAGTCATCTGACTGTTCAGCTTCATCGACCAACTGGTGAGCAGACTTCTGGGGTTTGTCATTCGGTCCACGCCACGTTTTCTTAACTTGACGATTCGCCCAAGTTTCGGGGTACTTTTCAGCCATTTCATCATCGGGCACGTAACGGATCACGCCGGTTTGCAGAGCATCGAGAATACCCTGATGCAAAGAATCTTGATCCATCGAGAGGAATGAATTCTCTCTCTCTTCCAAAATTCCTCTGTCATTTTTCTCTTTTGAAATCTTGACATGTGGAATTTGTACGGGCTCAGGAATTTCTTTGAAAGCTAGGATTTCGCGTGAGAATTCATCTTTAAACTCAACCTTAGGACCAGGGAACGATATTAAACTTTTGACATCTGAGAATCCACCAGGCAGAACTCCTTGATAAAATCCGCCTTCTTCGAGACTAACATACGCGATTCCGAGCGTATCGAGATTACGACGTGTTTCTGAACTAAGAGCCATGAGAAAATCTCCTTTAGTATATTGTATATGAAATTATTAATATTGTCACTACGGACTAGTTGCGGCTACCCAGAGACTAGATTGACATACGTAGAGTGTTGCACCAGGCGTACCATCTAAACGGGTGTAAATAGAACCAGAACTGCAACCACCGGAGGGGGCTCCAGTTTGTCCCAAAGACATAGTGGCTTCTTGACCACCGGAAGTATCTTGATATGTGCCAGTCGTGACTAAGGACGGTGAACTCACACTAACTGTAGTCATAACAGAACCGGCCACATTTAAACTTTTACAAAAACCAAATTGTCCAAAATGGTCAATAGTCATATCAGGACCATTGTAGGCTCCACCAACGTCAACCACAAGATCAAGATATTCTCCTATACGCCCATCGCAAGTATCAGTTGCCGATGACCCTAGGGTATAGAAACCAAAACCAGTTTTACCAGTTCCAGCATATCCGCCAAGAACAGTGAATGGAGCACTATAGGTACCAGTAACACCAAGAGTAGACGTAGTTCCGCCGCCACCGCATGAACCATAAGTTAATTCACCGCTAACAACCTTAGCACAAAGTCCTTCGGTTAATCCGGGGACCGTCGATGTCGTCTTAGATGTGAACGCAGCAGAACAGGTCGTGCCCTGAACGGCTATAAGACCAGAGGGTGTTGAACAAATTAAAGATGTAGTTGTAGCATATGATTGCACCGGCATACAAAATAGTACACCGGATATCAGAATAATAGAAGCGATCAGGTTTTTCATAACGAATTCCTTACCAGTAAGTAACAGTCATTGTTCCATTTGCAGAGACCCAGATGCCGTACCACGCACCGTGATAGAGACTGTGGGAGGTTTGCGAGAAACAGAATGGAACACCGCTAACTTCTGCTCCAAGAGCAGTTACTAAACTAGTTGTTGTAGCAGGTGTAACCATCGAGATATACGCAATTTGCGTCGAATTATTGCAGAATGTAACTCCACTGATCGCAATACCAGCAGCTAATAATGTAACTGAAGTAGCAGATGAAGGAACTTCTGTTTCTACAGCAGCAGGCGTTGGAACTGGAGTCGGGGTCGGGATTGGCGTCGGAAACGCTGTTTGATACGAGGTTGGCAATGCAACCGGAATCGCAGTAGGACCAATTGTAATCACAGCAGACGACTGAAGAACGCCATTAATACAAACAGGAACAGTTGCCTGACCTGTTGTAGGGGCAGGGGATGGGACCGACACCTGATAACAATAACCATATATCGGAGGATAAATGGTTGATGAAATGGCCGGATGAAAGGCTAATAGGAATGCTACCATTAGCATTCCTATGAATTTAGCTGTCTTCATGTTACCAAGAACCGTACGTCACGTAGCCTGCAAGAACAGGAGAGGTACCGCCAGCGATGATACAAAGCTGTTGACCAGCCGGAATATTCAACTGCAAGCCAAGAGCACCAGAAGCGTACACGCCAGTACCAGCGAAGGCACCAGTCACATTAACCGCACCAGTGTCGCAATTAGCAGAAGTATGCGTTCCGTAAACCAGTTTGAATGTCGGCGACGTTCCAGAAACAATCTGAATCGTATAACCGCAAACATGCAAACCAAGTAATGAAAGCGTACCATCGGTCAGAAGTGATGTAGCTGCTGTCGAGGACGAAATCGCGATTGTTGAACCGCAACGTGAGAATTGTGGCACAGCCTGTTGTGCAACTGAAGGAGAAAGCGAAATGCTTTGTGCAAGTGCCATTGAGGAACTAACGATAAGAAATGAGACAAGAGCGATTAATTTCTTCACAATTTTTCTCCTAAAGAGATAAGTATAATCCCCCGTTTGATTGGGGGATTATTTATTTTACTTTAATTTTAGACTAGAAAGGAAGTCTCGTGAGCGCCTGCGTGTACAGAACCATTGGTCCGTAGCATTCAGTAACCTGGCAGCGTTCGATCTGCTTCGATATGATCTTCTCTTCTTCCAGCAACAAGGGCTGTTCAACAAAGATCGCTCCAGCGAAGCCTTTTTGACCGGCAAGGATTTCATTATCAGGCATTTGCTTCGTAATGAAGAGATCCAGACCGAAGAAGTGGGAGATCACGCCGGTTTCAAGAACCTTGCTCGCCATCGGACCAGCATTGAGGTAATTGGAAACCTGGGGAATAAGGGCGAACTTACCGTACGTTACGGGGCTCATCACTGCGAAGTCGCCATGATAATTGCGGTTAGCAATATCGGTAACGATTTGCACGATGTCGGCGAACACTAGCTGACCAGCGGGAACACCCGAACCAGCGGTATTCGACTGAGACACTGACACTGGGGTTGGAATCGCGGCTTGAGCAGGCTGTGAACCATTCGACAGTTGAGCCGGGATACCCGTGCGAAGCACGTTCAGAACATCAAGGTCCTTTTTAAGAGCCATACGAAGGCCGATACGCATCAAATTGATTTGAATCAGCGGGAACTGCGTACGACGTTCTTCTTCATAAGACCAATTAAGACCACGACCAATTTTCTTTATGAAGACCGTACGACGGATGATGACACCCTGATCGTCGCGAATCGTTTCACCTTGTCCGACTTCATAAACCTGTCCGCCGTCTTCGAACGTACGAACAACGATTTCACCACGGTTGATCGGAATTTCCGTAACGAAGTTATGTGTAACCATCGCATTGAGGTTAGCCATAAGAATCGTATCAAGAAACAGTTCCGGTTGCATACCGTGAAGTTCATCAGATGTCCAAAGTTCTTCGAGGCGAAGAGTTTTGGTATCGACATTAAGCTGCTGTTTAAGGAATGAAGAGGCATCTCCATAACCAAGGGATTCAGCCAATTCCCCAATTGTAATTCCGGCTTCACGGCACTGCGCCGCGACAGAAGTCTTTTTAACTTTGTCAAAAGCCTTCAAGGGGGTACGTTCACCAACAGCGGTAACAATTGATGCAATTGCTTCCGTCAAAGATGACACTTTCTTAATTTGGGTTGACATTGTAGACTCTCCTTGGATGGAGTAAAAATTTCCTGAATAATCTCCTATTGCCTCAAATTGAATTTTAGATCAGGTTTACGAAGATCGTATCGCCCTGAACCGCGCCGGTTCCAGCAGTCGAACCGTTCTCAGCAGAACCGTCATCTATAGGAAGGAACTGTCCAACACGCAGCGCAAGATCATCAGTTCCTTCGACCCAGGCAACGAAGCCTGAGAAGTTAGAAGAGGTGTCCGGCTTGACAGCCTGACCAATGGTCAGTGTACCGCCAGCATAAGAACGAACGCGACCCTTAGCAATGTAAGGAACTTTCGTTCCACGCGCAAGGTGGAAACTCGTGAAGTCGTCAACTAAGACGCCAAGATACAATGAAGTCGAACCAGACACGCCTGCATCATTCGGGGGAACCAATTTACCAGTCGTTTGGTTCACGAAGATCGGCATACCGCGCCAAAGCTGACCGTAAAGGGCTGTTGAGCCCGTCACCGGAACAACTGCGGCGGCATTCGAGCTACCAGCATTTAAAGAAGGATCAGCATACAACGAATTAGTTTGCGCTGTAAGAGGATCAATCAAGACCCCTGAGACTCGTGCGAATGTAGATGCCATGTTAGTGCTCCTCTTACCTTAGGCCAAATTTTGGACGGGCGCTTACGCCATTAGAAGATTTCTTTTTGCCGTTATCATCTTCAATGATTGTTCCAAGATTCTGTTTGGATCTTTCCATCATTGATTGACGAATAACTTCAACTTTATCTTCACGAGCGGAATCTTTCAAAGAAAGTGTCTCGCGAATTTCCCGTACAGCATTAAAAGATAATGCTTTTAGGGTTACAATATAATTGTCACGTTCCTGAAATTTCTTCAGGCCACTATTAACAGCCATGGTAGCCGTTTCTTGAACGAACAGGTCAAATATTTCGTCGAACTGCTCGGCACGAACTGCCGCTTGCTTTGCCGTAGCGATCTTTTCCTTGGCAACTTTAATGATGATTTCGACTTGTTCTTTGAATGTATCGCGCATTAATGAGATCGTTTCGGACTCAGATAATGGCTGGACGGTTTCTTTATTCCCGCCGCAAGCTGGGCAATTGTCATCGAACAGGAAGGATTGCTTAGAAGCCTTCTTGGATTTCTTAGAGTCATCATCGCCTTCTGGCGGATCAGATTCTTTTTCTTCATCTTCTTCTTTTTTGTCATCAGGATCATCCATACGCTCTTCTTCTTCGTTCTTCTCTTCATCTTTAGTCGTAGTAGAAGGCTTTTTGGACTTAGGATCAGCAGCTTCTTCCTCTTCTTCGTTCTTCTCTTCATCCTTGGTTTTTGTTCCAGGTTTAGAGGTTTTGGGAGAAACAGCTTCGCCCTTTTTGACTTTCAAATCTTTGCGATCATTACCTGGCGTATCTTTGCCATTCTCTTCTTCTTCGCTCTTGGATTCTTCTTCGTCATCCTTAGACTCTTCATCTTTGGTTTTCGTTCCAGGCTTGGCAGTCTTAGGATCAGCAGTTTCATCTTTAGAACAAGATCCACAATTTTTAGAGCATGCGCCTTCATGTGAAGCATGTCCGCATTTGCCGCAATCGCCATCCGCAGGATCTTCTTTCGCTTCTTGAAGGAATCCAGCATTCTTCGCAATGTTCGCGATTTCTT
>Ga0210394_10000623_pt1 | contig 70418 bp, 68 predicted proteins | sample IncBWC12MmetaG_FD_160121 | JGI IMG/M metagenome (GOLD analysis project Ga0210394, IMG submission 160121) | Forest soil microbial communities from Barre Woods Harvard Forest LTER site, Petersham, Massachusetts, United States - Inc-BW-C-12-M | ecosystem: Environmental > Terrestrial > Soil >... | reverse complement strand
CAACCTTCACGTCTTCCGATGTCAACTTCACGTCCTCCGACGTCAACCCCACGTCCTCCGACGTCAACTTCACGTCCCTAGACGTCAACTTCACGTCCCCCGACGTCAACTTCACGTCCCCCGACGTCAACCTTCACGTCTTCCGATGTCAACTTCACGTCCTCCGACGTCAACCCCAGGACCCAGGCAACGGCGCTCCTGCTCAGGCGTGCCGTTTGCTATAGCTCTCAGCAGTAGCTCCGCATGCCACGAACGCCGAACTCAAAGGATCAGAGGAGAGCCGACAGGCTCCTACAGCGGACGCGGCTGGAGATGCCGGTAATCGGCATGGAGTCGGAGTTCAACGTCTGGCTCGACGAGGTCGAAGTCGATCCGAGGGCGTACTGGGGACACCCTGGGGCGTTCATCGACCGGCCGCTCCTCCCCCGCGAGAAGACCTCGCTGCAACTGCCGACCGGCGGCGCGGTCTATTTCGACCGCGGTGTCATCGAAGTCGTCACTCCCGTCATCGAGCTGGCTCCACATTCGACGGCCCGCATGGTGCGCAACCTGTGGGAACAGATGGGTTTCGTGCGGGAGCAGCTCACGAAGTGGGAAAAGGCCAACGGACACACCGTGCGCCTCAAGGCCTACAGCAGCCACTACAACATCTCCTACGAGATCCCCAAGGGGGAGCAGAGCCCCAGCCGGAACGAGAAGGCGCTGGCCCTCCTGCTCGCCTACATCCTGCCGGTTCCGGTCATGCTGGTCGCTTCGAACCGCCGCTCGACCGGCGTCGGCGTCCGTCCCCGCGGCGGCAGGATCGAGGTGACCGTCGACTTCACCCCCGATCCCGGCCTGATGATCGCCGCGGCGACCTTGATCGTCGGCATCGTCCGCGAAGTGATGCGGTGGCCGGCGTATGACCTTTCCGTGCTTAGGAGCCTGCCCATTCCGGTCGTCGAGGGAGTCGTCCCCGGCAAGCACACGACGCGTAAAGGCTGGCTGACGAAGGACTTTCACTACCCTCAGAGTCCGTACACTTCGGATGTGAACGCTCCAATCTGGAAGACGCAGTTCGGTGAGACAGTCTCGCTGCGGACGATGGCGGCGCGAACGGCCTGGTACTTCCGCCACTCGATCCGCAAGTACTCCGACCCGTTCAGCATGCGTCTTCTCTTCGCCGTTCTTTCCGGCCGGGCGCCGTCGCTGCTGGAACTGATCGACCGCCCATCCGCGTACGACGACGTCGGCCATCTATGCCGGTGGGGATCGGTCATTCACGAGCTGAAGGACTACGAGACGGAGCTGGGCCTGATGCGGTCGAGAGGCGCGACCTGGGAGCGTCAGTCAATCGATGAGCACGTCGTGGAGCGGGCCAACGCGCGGCAGATCCATTTGGCGGAGATGGACAGTGTCAAGGTCACGAATCCCAAGATCGACATTACGTCGCCCTTGGTCGCCCATGCCACTCCTCTCTCGGCCCGCCGTATCGCGCGTTCGCGGCGAAGCGGCGATACGCCGGGCAATCTGATGCCGGCGCGGCCTACGCAGTATCTCGACCGTCGCGGGACGTCACTGCTGCCAGGAGACCGGACGAATCGCGAGCGCCGCCGCGCCATCGATCGCCGGAAGAAGAGCTACAACACTCCGTTTCCCGACCGGCGGCTCACGCGATCTGCTTACGAGCAGGTCTTCCTGCGATTGGTTTCCGGCGGCAAGCTGCGCCTGGGAGACGGACTCTACAGTCCCGTTGGGATGAAGGGTTGGTACCACGCCGTCTTCCGCCGCGATGCCGACGGCGCGGAGCTGCTGCTGACGATCGACCAGTTGCTGCAAAAGATGAGCGATTGGCAGTGAGTGGCTAGGAGGTTCGATCAAGGGAGATTCGATCAAGAAGATGGTGGCCGAGCCTTGGGCAACCAACGCTGCCGGCCGTGCCGGCTAATCTACTGTCTTTCTCCGCTCCAGATCCTCCTTGAGCGCCAGCCCCGGTGAGCGATTCTCCAGCCGCGGTTTCTCGAGGATGGTGGCCAGAAGGTCGGCCAGTCCCCAGGCCAGGAACGTCGTTACGGCGACGGTGAAGAACTGAGCCGGCGTGTGCAACCCGAGGAGAAAGAAGATCGTCAGAGGAACACCGATCCCCATCACGATCAACCCGACGATCAGGCGGCGTCCAGACATTGCCCGGTATTGTATGCGGGTCTGGCGCGCAAGCGAAGTTCAGTAGAAACAATTGATCCAATTAGAGTTAGCTCTACTTTGGGCCATCTCTTCCGGCGTCGAGTGGCTCGACGGTTGAAATGCGTCTAACATAGCAGGCTGTTCAGCCGCAGACCATGATCAGAAATCTGACACTTGGCCTGTTCGTCGCCGGCGCGCTGATCCTGGCGCAGCGGGCTCACGCACAGAGCTTTCTCTGCGAAGAAACCTTCAAGCTCGACGACGCGTCCGCACAGCAACGCCATGTGGGATCAGCCCCCACCTCAACCGCCACTCCCGCCCGTACCCCTGAGCCCGATCCTGACCCGCTCAAGCTCCGGCTCCTCAAGTACGCCGCCGTGGCGGTGAAGCATCGCCTGGCGGGACTGGCCAGCTACTACTCGACATCCCTCGACGGCACCCTGACCGCCAATGGCGAGCGGTACCACAACAAGGAGATGTCGGCGGCCCACCTGACGCTGCCTCTCGGTTCATGGGTGGAAATCACGTCGCGAGCCACGGGCCGCAAGCTGCGCCTCCGGGTGAACGACCGCGGCCCCTATGTGAACAAGTTTGCGATCGATCTTTCCCAGGCGGCCGCTCGCTTCCTCGGGGTCGACGTTGCCGAAGACCGTTACGTCATGATCCGCATCATCGGCCTGCCGGGCGAAGATCCTCTGCCGGAGGATGTGCTCGAAGGTCCGAAGGCCTCGCCGGTTGAAGAGGCAGCGACCCTGACCCCGACCTCGCAGTAGGCTGCGTCTACCCGCCGCTCAGGTCGGGATCGTGAAGCAGACCGCGGTGCCCTGATCGGGGACCGAGTCGATGCTGATCGAGCCTCCGTGACTCTCGATGACGTGTCTGGCTAGATAAAGGCCGTATCCCGGACCGCCGCCGCGCGATTTGTCCAGCTTCAACCCGAGGTCGAAGATCTGCTTCGTGTAGCGAGGATCGATGCCGATCCCATTGTCGCGAACGCAGACGCGGTACCCGGCAGGGTCGGCGGTGCAGTCAACGGTGATGCTCCGCGCGCCCCTGGGCCGATCGTTGAAGAAGAGCGCGTTGGCGAAAAGGGCGCCGATCGCCTCACGCATCTTCTCGGCGTCGACATCGACGGTGGGCAGATCGTCAGGGATGCCGATCGTCACGCCACCCTCTTCGACCTGGTAGTTGCACTTGAGGATGACCTCCTCGAGGATCTCCCGGAGGGACGTCGGACGGCGTACGGTGGGGCGTGTCAGGAGCTTGACGAGGTGCGACATCTCGTCCAGCACCCTCTTCATCTGCTGCGCGCTGGAACGGATGCGGCGGAGGAAGTCCTGTCCCTCCTCATCCAGCTTGTCTTTGTAGTCGCTGAGGAGAAGATCGCTGAAGCCGTCGATCGAGAAGATCGGCGACTTGAGGTCGTGCGACAGCACGCTGAAGAGGCGGGTCAGCTCGTCGAGCGCGAGAATCTGTCCACTGTCCGTTTCCAAGGTGAGAATCGTGAACCTCCGCTAACGGGCACAGCGGTGCAACTAGCGGGCCTGAGCCTTCCGGAATGCAGTGACCTTGCCGCCGCCGATGATTTCGGTCTCGCCGTCTGCTCGGATGGCCAGCGCCGTTCCGGCGGGGATCCCAAGTCCGAGAAGCGTGTCGGGAGCGGACATCAGACGCCGCAGGTTCGTGTCGTTCTCCGGCTCGAAGCCGGTGTCGACGACGGTATTGGCCAACCAGCCCAGAGCGGGCAGCGAGGCGGCGATGCCGTGCATGTCACGCGCGGCGATACCGAAGCAGGAGGCCGAGGCACCGATCGCGGCAATGACAGTGCCCTGCGCAGCCGCCTCGCGCATGGCCAGATCGGCAGCCGATTCGCGCAGCACCGCCAGCAGGTTGTTCGTCACGCCCCCGCCGAGGTAGATCAGCCCCGCCGAGAGAAGCTGCGACAGGTTCTTCTGCCGTCGACTGTCCCGTCCCCGATAGATCGGGACGTTCACAGTCTCGGCCGTCGGATCGATGCCGTGGAGGTATTTGCCGAAATGCCCCGCGTACTCGGCCGACCCGGACGCCGCTGGGATGAACGCCACTGTCCGCCGGTCCGCGGGCATGCTTCGCAGCAGGAATTCATCGATCTCGCGCGTTTCCCCAAAGGAAAACTCCCCGCCACCAATGAGCACGAGGAGTTGGACGGGGACAGCGAGGTCGACGCGGAGGGAGGTCACGACGCAATCGTACTTCGGAAGGGTGCGCTACTTACTTCGCCGGCGTGCTGCGGGGGCCGATAACCGATTGGCGGCGATATGTCGGGGTAGGCGGGCGTCTTCACGACGCCACAGAATGCGCGTGCGCGGAAGCGGCACCTCCCGAAACAGCGCGCTCAGGAAAGCCGAGGCATCAGTCGCTTGCGGGATGCGCAACATCAATTGTTTCGAAATCTCGCCGTAGTAGAGAACGAAGTAGTCGCCTGCATCCAGCTTGATGAGCGCCGCCTTTGACGGTTCAGGCGCTTCCTGCGGGTCGGTGATTTGCTGAAATCGAACAGGGAACCACTTGGTCAGTTCCGATTCGGACACGCGCGCGGTCAGAATCGGAAAGGCGTGACTCTTCAATTCGTTCGGCTTCGCAACTCGCATGTCTACTCCGCGTCGTGTCTGATGGTAACAATAACGGGGATCGCGACCAACTCATCTTGATCGAGAACGATGACTCCAGCGTGGCCCTGACTCCACTCAGGCCAACCTGGTGCGGATCCTGGATCGGGCGCCACGTCGGTATAAAACTCCACGCCGACAATGCCTTCAGGAAGCGGACCGTCCCACGCTTTAACGGCTGGTATCAAACCCGCGAAAAAGTTCCGGCGTCTCCGGCCCCACAACTGAGTTGTCGAGCAGATAGCGTCGTTTTCGTCCGCGCGCGAAAAGGAGCGGCGGTGGTATGGACCGAAGAGACCTGGTCGCGTGCGCGAGCTCATCTTGGCTGAAAACCAAGCGCAGATCCACGTAGCTTGTGCCCGGCGTTCGCCTGATCGTACCTCGGGAAAGCTGAGTGCTACTGTTCCGGACGCCGAGGTTCAAAGGTAACTACGCGATCAGCGTGCTCATTTTGCTTCTCGCGAAGAAATGAACACAGCACAGCAAGATCATGGTCGAAGCGAGCGAATAGCTCCTCGCGTGCCTCACGGGTTTCTTTGACGATTGGGTCTTCCCACATAGCGCCCTTACGGCGTCAGCGCCTCGCTGCTCCGCGGCATCAGCAGCACCTCATTCGCGTTCATCGTGAAGTCGATCCACTCGGGGACGGAATCCTTGTGGCGGATCAGGAACTCCGACAGCTCGTCCTCGATGTAGCGCTGGATGGCGCGCCGCAGCGGGCGGGCGCCGGAGTTCGATTCTTCCTCGGCGCGGCGGAGCAGCCAGTCGATGACTGAGTCGTCGATGGCGATCTGGACGCCCTTTGGAACGAGTGCGAGGTTCACATCGTCGACGAGCAGCCGGCAGATCTCGCGCAGCTCGATCTGCGTCAGCGGGTTGAAGATGATGATGTCGTCGATCCGGTTGATGAACTCGGGGCTGAATTCCTTTTTCAGCTCCTGATGGATCATCGCCTCGGCGGACTTCTGGTCGGCCTCGCTCGACTTCTCGCGGAACCCCATGTGCCCCTTCGTCGTCAGGAAGCGCGTGCCGAGGTTGCTGGTCATGATGATCAGCGTGTTGCGGAAGTCCACCTGATTCCCCAGCGAGTCGGTCAGGATGCCGTCCTCGAGGATCTGCAGCAGGATGTTGGAGATATCGGGATGCGCTTTCTCGATCTCGTCGAGCAGCACCACCGAATACGGATTGCGGCGCACCCGCTCGGTGAGCTGGCCGCCCTCTTCGTGACCGACGTATCCGGGTGGCGAGCCGATCAGCTTCGACACCGCGTGCTTCTCCATGTACTCCGACATGTCGAAACGGATCAGGTGCCGCTGCGAGCCAAAGAGGAACTCGGCCAGACGGCGGGCCACCTCGGTCTTGCCGACGCCTGAGGAGCCGAGGAAGATGAACGAGCCCATCGGCCGGTTCGGCGAGGCGACGCCGAGACGCGAGCGCCGGATGGCCCGCGAGATGGCGCGGATGGCCTTGTCCTGACCGACGACGCGCCGCATCAGCGAGTCTTCCATGTTGATGAGCTTCGCAGCCTCGTCGGCCTCGATGGACGTCACCGGGATGTCGGTCCAGGAGCTGATGATCTCCTCGACGTCCTTCTTCGTCACTTCCATCAACTCTTCGCCGACCGCCTCACGTTCCTGCTTGAAACGCTCCACCTCTTCCTTTAGCTCGATCTCGCGCTCGCGGAGGAAGACGGCCTTTTCGAAGTCCTTGTCCGAGATGGCCTTCTTCATCTCCTTGACGATCGAACGGATCTCCGACTCCAGCCGGCGCAGGTTCTGCGTATCGGCCACGCGACGCAGCTTCACCTTCGCGCCGGCCTCGTCGAGGATGTCGATGGCCTTATCCGGGAAGAAGCGGTCCGTGATGTAGCGGTTCGATTGGTAGACCGCGCTGCGGATGGCGGTGTCCGAGTACTTGACCTTGTGGAAGCTCTCGTAGCGCTCCTTGACTCCTTCCAGGATGGCCAGCGTCTCGTCCTCGTTCGGCGGCGCGACGTTGATGGCCTGGAAGCGTCGGAGCAGCGAACGGTCCTTCTCGATGTAACGCCGGTACTCCCGGATCGTGGTCGCGCCGACGCACGAGATCTCTCCGCGCGACAGAGCCGGCTTGAGGATATTGGCGGCGTCGAGCGAGCCCTCGGCGGAGCCCGCGCCGATCAGCGAGTGGATCTCATCGATGAAGATGATGATGTCGGTGTTCTCCTTGAGCTCCTTGATGATCCCCTTGAGGCGCTCCTCGAACTGGCCGCGGTACTTCGTGCCCGCCACGATGAGCGAAAGATCGAGCGAGAGGATGCGTTTGTTGGCGATGAAGAGCGGGACGTTGCCGTCGACGATCCTCTGCGCCAACCCTTCCACGATGGCGGTCTTGCCGACTCCGGGCTCGCCGAGGAGGATCGGGTTGTTCTTCGTACGCCGCGAAAGGATCTGGATGATACGCTCGACTTCCTTCTCGCGGCCGATGAGCGGATCGAACTGCGCCGAGTGCGCCATTGCCGTCAGATCGCGCGCGTACTCGGCCAGGAACGGCAATTCCTTCTTCTGCTTGTCCGCCTCGCGCTCCTTCAGGATCGAGATCGTCTCCTCACGCACGCCGTAGACGTTGAGGCCTCTGGCGGTGAGGATGCGCGCGGCTGTCGACGACTCGACGCGCAGGATGCCGATGAGCAAGTGTTCCGTGCCGACGTACTGGTGGAGCATCGACTCCGCCTCGTGCGCGGCGTAGGCGAGGATCTTCTTGGATTCCTCGGAGAGAGGGAGCTCGGCGGACGACGAGATGCGATCGACGAAGGGCCGGTCGCCCTCCACTTCGCGGCGAATCTGCTCCGGCTTCACATTGAAGCGCGAGAAGATTTCCTTGATGATCTCCTCCCCCTCGCGCAGGACGCCGAGGAGGATGTGTTCGGACTCGATGACGCGGGAGCCGAGCTTCGAAGCTTCATATCGGGCAAAGAAAAGGGCGCGGCGGGCTTTCTCGTTGTATTTTTCGAACATGGGCGTTGAACGTAGTTTAACCCCTCACGCCAGCACTCATCTCGAACACACGGTCACATCGGGCAGCCAGATCACGATTGTGTGTGACGATCACGCTTGTCAAACCGCGTTTCACGTGACATTCCCGCATCAGATCGAACACACGCTCGCTGGTCTCCAGATCGAGGTTGCCTGTCGGTTCATCGGCCAGGAACAGGATCGGATCCGTCAGCAGCGCGCGCGCGATGGCAACGCGCTGCTGCTCGCCGCCGGAGAGTTGATTCGGGAAGTGACGAGCCCGTCCTTCCAGCCCCAGCTCCGACAGCAGCGCGGTTGCTCTTGTCAACGCTTCGTTCTTCTCGAACCTTCCGATCCACCCCGGCATGGCCACGTTCTCCGTTGCCGTAAACTCGGGCAGCAGATGATGAAACTGAAAGACGAAGCCGACGTTCCGATTGCGAAACCGCGCCAGCTCGTCGTTGCTCATCGAAGAGACCTGAGCGTCCGCGACCCTGATCGTGCCCGTGTCAGGACGATCGAGCCCACCGAGCAGGTGCAGCAGGGTCGACTTGCCGATGCCCGACGGGCCGACGACGGCCAGCATCTCCCCGCGCTCCACGGTGAGCTCCAGGTCGTTGAGCACCGGCACCGGCACCTCGGCGTTGCGGTAGGTTTTCGAAAGCGAATGCGCTTCGAGAAAAGGCATCAGGCCGCTATCTTATCTGCGTCCATCTGCGTCATCTGCGGATAAAGCTGGTCCGCAGATGACGCGGATGCACAAATAGTTAGCGCGCCGTCGACGTCGCCTGCAACGCGGGCAGGGGGGTGGGTCCGGTGCCGACACCGACCGTTCCCGTCACGGCGAACACCGGCATCTTCTGCTGGAGACCCTTTAGCGCAAACTCGCCGAGCGACTCGGTCTCGAAGCTGCCCATGATCCGGTCCATCGTGTTCTGCGAAATGACTACTTGTCCCGGTTTGGCCACGCCGCTCTCGAGGCGTGAGGCGATGTTCACCGACGAGCCCAGAACCGTGTAGTCGACGCGCTTCTCGGTGCCGACGTTGCCGACGACGGCCAGACCGCTGTTGATCCCAACGCGCACCATCACCGCCGGAAGGTCGGTCTTGGCCCGCTCCACGTTCCACTCGTTCACCATCCGCTGAAGCATCAGGCCGGTCAGGACGGCCCGGTCGGCGTGATCATCCTGCGCCAGCGGTGCGCCGAAGAAGGCCATCACCGCGTCTCCGATGAATTTATCGAGCGTTCCGCCGTACGCGAAGATCGATTCCACCGCGCACGAGAAAAAGTGCGACAGAAACTCGGCGACCTCCTCCGGCTTCTTCGTCTCCGACACGGTCGTGAAGCCGCTGATGTCCGCAAACAGAATCGAGACATCGGTGCTGCGGACTTCCGATTCCGTGGAGATGGAGATCGAGCCCTTCACGATCTCGTCGACGACGGCCGGCGAGTGATAGCGCTCCATGCGCGCGCGGATCTTCCGCTCCTCCTCGATCTTTTCGGCGAGCTGGGCGCGCTCGATGGCCACGGCGGCGAAGTTCGCCAGAGCCGTCAGTAGATCGAGGTCTTCCTCGGTGAAGCTGCCGATGTGGATTGGTGAGTCGACCTGAACCGCGCCGATGACGCGCTGGCGGTTCCAGAGCGGTACGCACATGGCCGAGCGGATGCCGTGGATGGCGATCGACTTCCCGCCGAGCAGACGCGCGTCTTCGAGCGCGTTCGAAGTCATCAGGGCCACCTGCTGCTGCGCCACCATCTTCAGGATCGTGCGCGAGATCGGGATGTCCTGCTGCTCCGCGCCGTCGATGAACTTGGTCAGCTTCGGGATCGGGTTGCCTTCGTCATCGAAGAGGATGATCAGCCCGCGCTCGACCGGCAGGTACCGGAAGATGATGTCCATGACGGTGGTGAGCACGACCTGCAGCTCTTCGGATGCCAGCAGGGCCTTGGCCACCTGTACCAGGACCTGGAAGATCTTCTCGCGCGACACGGCCGGCTCGCGCAGGCCTGGCTGCGACGGCGGCCGCGTGACGGGCGCTTTGTTGTCGAGGACCTCGCCGATGTCGAGACCGAACTCGGAGTTGAAGTCGGAGATACGACGGATGACCGTGCCCGACGGGTTGTCGAACATCGAGTCGGCGTTGAAATCAACCGACGGCAGCGCTCGCGCATCCAGCACGACGGAGCCGACCGAGAGCTTGTCCCCGGCCGCGACCTGCGCCTCGGTGACGAGGTTCCCGTTGAGCTTCACTCCGTTCGTCGACTTCAGGTCGACGATCCACCAGTGCTCCCCGCGCAGCTCGAACTTGGCGTGCTTCCGCGAGACCGAGGGGTGATTCAGGATCAGATCGTTCCCCTCGGTGCGCCCCACCGACAGTTCGTGCTTCAGGTCCATGACCCGCGGCACGCCGAGATCGACGTAGTGAAGTTGGAGCTGCTCCATCGAGGGGACGATTATAGCTGCGCAGCCGGTGCCGCTGCCCGATCACTCTGCTGGGCGCGCCGTAAGGAGTTGCCGCCCACACCGACAGGATCATGCTTACCCGATCGCCCATCCCTCGATGTCCAACTCGTGAATCGGCATCCCCAGCGAACCCAACGGCTCGCGAATCTGCGTCGCGTTGCCGACGATGACGATGATGACGCGGTCGGGGTCGATGTACTTCTGCGCCACGTGCTCGACGTCCGACTTCGACACGGCGCCGATGTTCTCGCGGTAGCGATCGAAGTAGTCCGTCGGGAGGTCGTAGAGCTCCATGTCGAGGAGACGGCCGGCGATGTCGCTGGAGCTTTGGACTGTCGATGGGAAGGAACCCATCAGGTAGTTCTTCGTGTCGTCGAGCTCCTGCGTTTCGACGTCGCCCGTGCGGATCCGGCGGAGCTCGGAGAGGACCTCGGTGACGGACTCGCGCGTGACCTCGTTGCGCACGGGGGCGCTGACGACGAATGGGCCGGCCTGGCGGCGGAAAGCGAACATGGAGCGGGCGCCATAGGTATAGCCGTGCTTTTCGCGGAGGTTGAGGTTAATACGCGAATTGAAAACGCCGCCGAGGAGGGCGTTCATCACGGAGAGGGAGAAGTAGTCCTCCGTGCTGCGCGCGATTCCGATGTGACCGATGCGGATCTCCGACTGCACGGCGGTAGGGCGGTCGATGAGGTAGATGCGGCTCGACTCGAACGTCTTCGGCGAGATCTCCGGCCGGGCTGGGAGATCCGCGGCCGGCCAGTCGCGGAAGAAGCGCGATGCCGCATCGAGCGCGGCTTCGGCATCGACATCTCCGGCGATGACGATCGAGCCGTTGTTAGGCAGGTAGTGCGTGGCGTAATACCGGCGAACGTCGTCGACGGTGATCCGCGCGACCGACTCGGGGTTGCCGATGACCGTGTTGCCGTAGGCACCATTTCCGTAGATGAGATTGGAGAAGCGCTTGCTGGCGATCGAGCCCGCCTCGTCGCGCTGCTGGAGCAGCTCCATCAGCCGCTCGCTCTGAACGCGCTCCAGCGATGCCTGCGGGAGCAGCGGCTGGCGATTCACGTCAGCGAAGATGGCGAAGGCCTCGGCGAAGGTACGCGAGAGCGAGTCGACCGAGACGTACGATGCGTCCCAGTCGGCGCCGCTGCCGAGCGATGCGCCCAACAGCCCGAGATCCTCGGCGAGGCGGACGGCGTCACGGGTGCCGGCCCCTTCGTCGAGCAGCTCCCCGGTGAGCGAAGCCAGTCCGGCCAGCTCGGGAGTGTCGTAATCGGCACCGGAACGGACGAGCGACCGCAAGGAGACGAGCGGCGCGTTGTGATTCTCGGCCACGAGCAGGCGCAGGCCGTTGTCGAGCGAGCGGCGCGCCACGTGCGGGAAGTGATACGGCCGCGGCGGACCCGGTTGCGGCGCTGTAGTGCGGTCGATGGTCATGCATTCTCCGGGACAAAGAGGCTGGTCACGCGGTTGTCGGCGACGAGGTACTGCCGCGCCACGCGCTGCAGATCATCACCTGTCGCCGCTCGATATGGGTCAAGCCATGTATGGATCAGGGCAGGGTCGCCGAAGTAGGTCGACATCATGCCGATCAGATCAGCGCGGGAGTCGTAGTTCTCGACCTGGTGCGCGTACTCGACTTCCGCCCGGTTCTTCGCCCGCGTCAGCTCGTCCGCGGTGACGCCTTCGTTCGCGATCCTCATCAGCTCGGCGTCGATGGCGCTCTCAATCGCTTCCACCGAGACTCCCTCGTTGGCCGTTGCCTGCATCATGAAGATGCCGGTGGCCTCGGTGGGCAAGACGTACGCGGCGACGTCGGTAGCGATCTGCTGCTCCAGAACGAGGGCCTTCTCCAGCCGGCTGGCCTTGTCGCCGCTGAGCACCGACGTCAGCAGGTCGCCAGCGATCCAGTCGGGGTGACCCATCTTCGGCAGGTGATAGAGGCGGTAGGCGCGCGGAAGCTGCACCGGAGAGGGAAAGACATCGCGACGTTCGCCGTTCAGCGGCCGGCGCTCCAGAGAGAAGGATGGGAATGGGCCGCCCGAGGGGATGGGGCCGAAGTACTGCTCGACGAGCCGCTTCGCCTCATCGGGAACGAAGTCTCCGATCAAAGTCAGGGTGGCGTTGTCGGGGCGATACCAGGTGGCGAAGAATTCGCGGATATCGTCGAGCGAAGCCGCGCCGAGGTCTTCCATCGAGCCGATCGTCGGCCAGTGGTAGGAGTAATCGGGGTCGAAGCCCAGGTTGAGCAGCCGCTCGAAGGCGGTACCGTAAGGGACGTTGTCGTAGCGCTGCCGGCGCTCTTCCTTCACCACCTCGCGCTGGATGTCGAGCTTCTCCTGCGTCAGGGCCGGGAGGAAGTAGCCCATCCGGTCCGACTCCAGCCAGAGGCCGAGGGCCAGATAATTCGACGGCAGCGTCTCGAAGTAATTCGTGCGATCGAAAAACGTCGTCCCGTTCAACACGCCGCCCACCGATTGCACATAGCGGAAGTGCTCGTTGTTTCCGACATGCTCCGAGCCGGAGAAGAGCATGTGCTCGAAGAGATGCGCAAAGCCGGTCCGCCCCGGCCGCTCGTTCTTCGAGCCGACGTGGTACCAGAGGTTGACCGCCACAAGTGGCGCGGAATGGTCTTCGTTGAGGACGACGCGGAGTCCGTTGTTCAGCGTGTATGTATCGAGTTGGAGCATCGGGGCGCCTTGTATCACGCGGAGGATAAAGGCGGAAGGATGAAGGATGCGGTTGCGCGGTCTCGGGGTTACGCGGTCTCGCAGCAATCCTGAGATCCGCGCGACCCCGTAACTGCGCGACCGCGCGACAACGCCCCCCGACAACGATTCCTTCATCCTTCATCCTTCATCCCTTATCCTTCCCCCGTGCCGCCTCTGCCGTTTCGTCATATCGCCGTGGAAGGGCCGATTGGCGCCGGGAAGACGTCGCTGGTGAATCTGCTGGCGAAACGGTTCCGCGGAACGAAGATCCTCGAGGACGTCGACAACCCGTTCCTGACCGACTTCTACAAAGACAAGCGTGGAGCGGCCTTCCGCTGCCAGCTCTTCTTTCTGCTCTCGCGCTACGATCAGCAGAGGTCGATCGCGCAGCGGGACCTCTTTACCGAGCTGATCCTGACCGACTACACGTTCCCCAAAGACAAGATCTTCGCCTACCTGACCTTGGAAGACTCCGAGCTGATGATCTACAACCGGCTCTACGAAATGCTGCGGGAGAATGTGCCGAGGCCGGACCTCGTTATCTACCTGCAAGCATCCCTTGATACACTACTCAAGCGCGTGAAGAAGCGCGGAAAGGCATACGAGAAGTCGCTCTCGCAGGAATACTTAAAAGAGATCAGTGAGGCGTACTCGCACTATTTTTACCGGTACGACGAGACGCCATTGCTGGTTGTGAACACGAACGAGATCGATTTCGTGAACACCCCTGAGCATTTCGATCAGCTCATCGAGCAGATCCGCAATGCGAAAAAGGGGACGCAGTACTACGTACCGCTTGGATCCTGAGTCAACGGACCGAGACGGGGCGATGAAGAGTGAAGGGTGAGGAGTGAAGAGTGAAGGTTTTTCTTTCACTCTTCACCCTTCACTCTTCGCCCTTCTACCTCCTCCTCCCGGCCCAACAAGGAGGAGCAAATGGCAGACAAACGCATCACAGTCCCGGCCATCCGCGCCATGAAGGGCGCGAAGCGCATCGGGATGATCACCGCCTATGACTACCCGAGCGCGAAGGTGGCCGATGCCGCCGGCAGCGACGTCATCCTGGTCGGCGACTCGCTGGCCATGGTCGTGCTCGGTTATCCCGACACCCTGAGCGTGACCGTCGACGATATGGTCCACCATACCCGGGCGGTCGCGCGCGGGACGACGCATGCGCTTCTTGTCGGCGACATGCCGTACCTTTCGTACCACGTGACCGTCGAGGAGTCGGTGCGCAACGCCGGCCGCTTCATCCAGGCGGGAGCGCAGGCGGTCAAGGTGGAGGGAGGGAAGCCCTCGCGCATTCGGGCCATCGAGGCCATCCTCGACGCCGAGATTCCGGTGATGGGCCACATCGGCCTGACACCACAGTCGGTCAACGCCCTGGGCGGGTTCAAGCTCCAGGGGAAGAATCTCGACGACGCACACCGTCTCGTCGACGAGGCGCAGGCGTTGGATCAGGCCGGCTGTTTCTCGATCGTCCTGGAGTGCGTTCCCTCCGAGCTGGCGGCGATGATCACCGAGCGGGTGTCGGTGCCGACGATCGGCATCGGCGCCGGTCCCGCCTGCGACGGGCAGGTTCTCGTCTTCCACGATCTCCTCGGTATGTACGACGGCCACACCGCGAAGTTCGTCCGCCGCTACGCGAGTATCGCGGACGACATGCGCACCGCCATCGAGCACTATCTCGCGGACGTGCGCGACGGCAATTTCCCCGACGAGGAGAAGGAGTCGTTTCATGCCGCCAGCGCAGACGAGCTCCGCGCGCTGTACGGGGAGGGTGTCGTGATCGAGATGCCGAAGGCCCAGTGAGTGTGAGCCGTGTAGCGCCGGCGGCTCGCCGGCTGGACCGCCAGCGGCTCGCTGGCGATTGCGAGAGAGAACCGCCGCCGAGCCGGCAGCGGTCCAGCCGGCGAGCCGCCGGCGCTACGAAGGTTGCGGCTAGTCGTACTCCAAACGGGGTCGTGCTGTGATCGTCGCGGCTACCATCGACGAAACCGCTGCCGCGATCGCAGCCGCGCGAGCCTCCGACCGCACTATCGGCTTCGTTCCGACGATGGGCTTCCTCCACGAAGGCCACCTGTCTCTGATCGACGCCGCGCGCGCCGCCGGTGCCAGCTTCATCGTCGTGTCGATGTTCGTGAACCCTAAGCAGTTCGGGCCGAATGAAGACCTCGCGCGCTATCCGCGCGACGAGGCCCGCGATCAGCGGCTGCTGGCGGAGAGGAATGTGGATCTGCTTTTTCTCCCGTCAGCTCTGGTCATGTATCCGCCCGGCTCGCAGACAACGGTGTCTGTTGGGGGAGTGTCTGCGCCGCTCGAAGGTGAGCGGCGGCCTGGGCACTTTGACGGCGTGGCCACGGTGGTCCTGAAGCTGTTCAACATCGTCCAGCCCGATCTGGCTGTCTTCGGGAGAAAAGACGCACAGCAGTGCGCGGTGATCGAGCGGATGGTTCGAGATCTCGATGTTCCCGTGCGGCTCATCTTTGCGGACACGGCACGCGAGCACGACGGCCTTGCGCGATCATCGCGAAACAGCTATCTCACAGCCGAGGAGCGCGCGCTCGCGCCGGCGCTGTATCGAGCGCTGCGGGCAGGGGTGGAGGCCGTCACGAACGGCATCCGTGATGTCCGCGCCGTCGAAACATTGATGCGCACGATGATCGATCAGACGCCGGGCATCGAGATCGACTATCTGGCCGTCGTCGATCCGGAGACGTTCCTCCGTCCCGCGGGCTTCCTGCGCGATGTTCTCGTCGCCGGCGCGGTCCGCATCGGGCCGACGCGATTGATTGACAACATCCGGATCGCACGGGCCTGAGGTGGGAGCGTTGCTGGTTCCCGGTTGATTGTGGCGCTGAGCGCCGCGTACGATGACCACTACGCGCTGCCGAAGGCCGCGCAGTGCAAACCATGAACAATCAGGTCGTCTGGGCCGGCGAAGGATGAGCACACGTTCGTTGCTCCCACGCATTGCCGGCGCGTTGCTGTTTCTGTCGCTCGCTGCGACGACTCTGCCCAGACTGGTGTTGATCGTCGATACAGCCCGTACCCTGTTGCCGCTGCCTTACGAGGCGCGGCGCGAGCGGCAGATGGGGCCGTGGTATCCGTCCGTCGAGACGCTCCGGCGCGAGCAGCCGCGGCACGAGCCGGTCGCGCTCGTTGTCGCACCGCGCGACTTCGATTCGGCCGTCTTCGCGAATTACTACCTCTATCCGATCCGCACCCGGCTCTTCGTCGGCCGGGACAACTACCGCAACGCCGCCCCCGACCCGACCCGGCCGAAGACGATCGTCGCAGTCACTGCCGATCGTGTCGAGCGGACAGCGTATGACGTTCTCCGCGACCGCGATCTGCGCGCCGGGAGGCGGGTCGTCCTGGCGCCGGAGCTCAGCGAACCGTTGACGGATTTCGTCCTGCCCATCGCCGCATCGCTCGACGGCCCGGCTCCGGAGACATTCGTGATCGAGGCAACGCTCGTCAATACGAGCGCGCAACCGGCACTCGTGCAATCGGTCTTCTTCCCGAAGGGAACCGTGCGGAAGTTGACGATTGCGCCAGGCGCGACCGTTTCCTACTACGACCTGGTCCACCAGCTCTTCGACGTGATGGATATGGGGTGGATGCGCATCGACTCAACGGCTCCTCTGCGCGCTGCGTTCTATTTCGCGAATCGCGGACGGGGCGACGCAACACGGCTCACGAATGCGACAGAAGGTGGGACGCGCATTTCTCCTTCTCAACTTCATCGCGACAGCAAGCTGTTCATCCTCAACCCTTACACAATCCCGACGGTCGCAATCGTCGATGATGAAGAGATTCCGCTGGCCGCCGGCGGTCTTCTGATTCGCCCAATCACATCGATACCAAGCCTCGGCGGTGACGTCTATGCCTTCGTCACCACGCGCGAGCTGAACGGCCACACCGACTTTTTCTGGCCGGCGAAATGATCGGAGTCCTCGTCACAGTCATCCTCTTCCCGCTCGTTGGCTGGAGCATCGGACGCCGAAGCATCGGCGAAGCATTCCTCTTCGGCGCCGGTCTCATCGGGTCGATCCTGTTCCTCGCCGGCGTGTTGCATCTGCCCCTGGTTGCCGCGCTGGTTGTTGTCGGGGTGTGGGGTGTGGGGTGTGGGGTGTGGAAGTTTACGCGAGCCTCGCGAGCTGCTCGGTCTCAGCAACCCAGCAACTCAGCAACCGGGCAACACAGTGACCCAGCAACTCAGCAACCCAGCAACCAACTCCCACGCCCCACCCCCCACCTCCCACTTCCCACCATCCTGATGCTCATCCCACTCGTAGCCCTGACCTTCGTCGCCGCCATCACTCCGCTCAGCGACTTCGACGGTCGCGCATTCTGGGTGCTGAAAGCGAAGGGAATCGCAGACGAGCGATCGATTGATGGGCCGTTTTTCCGAGGAGCGACCCTCGATCCTCGCAATCACTATCCACTCCTGATTCCGCTCGACGGCGCGGTGATCTTCGGTATCGCCCACGACCTCGACGATCGCCAGGTCCGCTGGCTGTACCTCGGTTTTCTGGTCGCGCTTGCGCTCCTGGTGCGCGAACGGATCGGCCGCCTCGTATCCCCATCCGCAGGCGCCTGGTGTGCCGCGCTGCTCGTATGGATCCCGCAGTTCGCGGTGCAGCCGGAGGGCGGCGTGCTCTCGGCGTACAGCGACATTGCAATCGCCGCGTTTGCGGCGGGCGCATTCTTCGAGATGGTTGCGTGGTCTCGCGGTCTCGCGGTCTCGGGGCGCGCGGACACGGTGCAACCGCGAGACCCCGCGACCTCGCAACCGCGAGACCTCGCTGTCATCCGCTTCGGCCTCTGGCTCGCCTTTCTTGTCCTCACGAAAAGCGAAGGACTGCCGTTCGCGCTCGTTTTCCTTGCCATCGGCGCGTTCGTTTTTCGCAAACGTATTGCTGTGCCGGCGATCATGGCCGGGGTGGCGGCAGGGGCGCTTCTGTTCTGGCGCATGCGCATTCCGGCTGGCGACGAAGAGGACATCGTCCGGATGCTGCCGACGATTCCAGAAAAGCTTCAACGCCTCGGCGTCGCACTCGTCGCGTTCCCGCGGCACATGCTGCTCATGCCGCACTGGGGCGTTTTCTGGATTGCTGTCGTCATTGCGGCGTTATTGGCGGTACGCGTCGATCGCCTTACCTCGAAGATCGCGATCAGCGTCATCGTGTCGATGCTCGCTGTCTATGGGGCCGTATACGTCGCCACGGCATGGGTCGTGTCCGATCTCATCGCCGTCACGGCTGACCGGCTTCTGATGCACGTCATCGCGCCTTCGCTGTTTCTGCTGGCGTTGAGCGTCAGCGGCGCGGAACGCCAAGGCACAAATCCTGGCTGAGCCTTGGGCAACCGACGCCGCCGGCCGTGCCGGCTCAGCGAACGAAGTCGATATAGCCGCGCTCGACGTTCACATCGACCAACTTCACATTCACGCGATCGCCCACGTCGACTCCGTGAGCACCGTGGATGACCTTTCCTTCGACGGGCGGATGGAAGACGCGCACCCATGTGCCCTTCTCCGATGCGCCGGTGACGATACCGTCGAAGCGCTGGCCGACGCGCGGCTCGAGGATGCAGGCCGCGGCTGACTTCCGCACCTGCCGCTCCACCTTGTTCGCCGCATCTTCGGCCTCGGTGCAGTGCTGCGCCAGCGCCGAGAGCTCGTCATCCGTGTATCCCGCCTTTCCGCCCGCGAGAGCGGGCTTGATCAGGCGGTGCGTGATCAGATCCGGAAAGCGCCGGTTCGGCGCCGTCGAGTGCGTGTAATCGCGAACAGCCAGACCGAAGTGACCGATCGACGCCTCTCCCGGCCGTTCGACGATGTACTCGCCCGCCCCCATCGCCTTGACGATGGCCAGCGAAAGATCCGGAAAGCGCAGCGGATCCGCTTTGCGGCGGCGGACCAGAAACTCCTCGAGGGCGACGGAGTCAGGATCAGCCGGCAGCTTCTCGCCATACTTCGCCGCGATCGCCTCGATGCGGTCCCACCGTTCCGGGGAGCGAACCACCCGGCGCAGACCGGAGAAACCCTTGGCCGTGAGGAACCGTGCGGTCACCCCGTTGGCGGCGATCATGAAGTCCTCGATCAGGTTCTTGGCGTTGTTTCGCGCCTCCGCCTCAAGATCGACGACGTGCCCATCTTTCATGACTGCTCGAGCCTCGATCGTATCGAGGTCGAGCGCGCCGTGCTCATGCCGCAGCTCGCGCATCGCATCCGCGACGTGATCCTGCAGTTTCAGGTTTTCGGCCAGGCCGGGAACCGCCTTCACTTTCGCCGGCATGTCGCCCTTGCCCTCGAGCCACATGCCGACGGCGTTGTACGCAAGCTGCGCTTTGTTGTGGACGCGGGCGCGATAGACATCGCCCTTGGTCACCGAGCCATCGGCGGCGATCACCATGTCCATGACGATGGCGATCCGCTCTTCGTGCTCGTTGAGCGACGTCAGATTGGTCGAGAGATTCTCCGGCAGCATCGGGAAGATGCGGGCGGCCGTGTAGACGGAGGTCGTGTTCTGGCGCGCGTGATCGTCGATCGGCGAGCCCTTCCTGACGATGGCGTCGACGTCGGCGACGGCCACCATGGCGCGAGTGTTTCCGCCGCCGAGGTCCTCGGCGACCGTGAGTTGATCGAGATCGCGCGAATCATCGTTGTCGATCGAGCACCAGATGAGGTTGCGGAGGTCCTTGATCGATGCGTCGGTGTCGTGGGCGGAGTCCGTGATTGCCTCGGCCTGCTTCTCCGCCTCGGCGGAGAAGTCGGGAGCGAGGCCGCGGTCGATCATCGCCTGGCGGGCCACGTCCTGAAGGATCGCGCTGTGGTTACAACCGTCGTGTACATGATCGTTTGCCATCGTGGGGCGGCACGTTACCATCAGGCCGCATGCAGCCGAAAGTGACGCGTGCCGGCGATCGCGGCGTCCTTGCCGACTTCGGCGCCGAGGTAACGGCGGCGGAGTTGCACGCTCGCGCGGCCGCGCTGCGCGGACGGGAGCATGTCGTCGCCTGCATCGCCGGCCAGCAGTCGCTCTACATCGTCTTCGATGGCGAGACGGCGATCGATTTCGATGACGTGCCTCCCATTGCATTCACGCCGCGCACCCACGTCATCGACGTCGACTTCTCCGGGCCCGATCTCGACGAGCTCCTCGCTCATGCACACGTCACGCGCGAGGATTTTCTGACGCGCGTCCCCTCGCTGCGTCTCGTTGCCCGTTACCTGGGGTTTCGCGCGGGCTTTGCCTATCTCGAAGGCTGGCCTTCGGAATGGCGGATGCCGCGCAGGCCCACGTCGCGCAATCTCGTACCGCGCGGCAGCTTCGCCATTGCAGGCGTCATGGCCGGCTTCTATCCCGTCGATTCGCCGGGCGGCTGGAACCTCCTCGGCCGAACGAACGCGATCTTGTGGGATGCGAACGCGGAACCTCCGAATCGATTTGTTCCCGGTGACATCATTGAGCTTCGCCCAGCGTCGATCTCTCGGTTCGACACGCCTGCGGCGGCGAGCGTCGAGTTCGGCGGCCCTGCCGTGGCCGAGGTCGTCGCGCCTGGGCAGCTCACGACGATCGTTGGCGCGCGCGATTGGCAGCGCGCCGACCACGGCGTTTCTCCGGGCGGCCCGTTCGATGCGGCCGCGGCGGCATGCGCGAACCGGGCCGCCGGCAACGGCGCTCACGCGCCGCTGCTTGAGTGTGTGCTGGTCGCTCCCAGGCTGCGTTTCCTTCTGCCGAGGCGAGTCGCGTTTTGCGATGGCACCGGGAACGTACAAACGTTCGCACTCGCCGCCGGCGAGGAGCTCAACCTCGGCCGCTTTCACGGAGGATTGCGAGGCTATCTGGCGATCGAGGGAGGCATCGACGAGATGCGGGCCAGATCTGCGGAAGCGCCGACGGTTGTCCGGGCGGGCATGGGGCTTCGGCATGGCGCTGATGGTCCAGATGATCGCGTAGCGCCCAGCGACGCTGGAACACCCCCCCGTGTGAACCGAAACGACATCCGCATCATCTCTGGCCCCCACGATGCGCCTCTTCCCGAGGATTGGGAGGTCACATCGCAACTCAACCGGGTTGGGATACGCCTTCGCCGCCCAGCCCCTTCGGCTCCGCTCAGGGCAGGCGGCGGCGGCCCGGCCGGCGAGCCGCCGGCGCTACGAGAGCTGCCCTCTTGTGGCATGCAGTTCGGCACGCTGCAGTGGCATCCGGACGGTAGCCTCGTGGCGATGGGGCCGGACCATCCTGTTACAGGCGGCTATCTGCAGCCGGCGACAGTGGTGTCGGAAGACCTGTGGAAGCTGGCCCAGATTGCGCCGGGCGAGCGGGTCAGGCTGGTCATCGCGACGTCATGATCGGCGCGGCCGAGCCTTCGAGCGGCGAATCGTGAGGGTAGAACGCAGAGCGGGTGGCGTCGCTCCGGACCCGATTTACCGTGCGCTCCAGATGACGTACTGGGCAGAGGAACGGCGTCCGCTGGAAGAGGAACCGCGTCCTCCGGCAGAGGAACGGCGCCCTCGGGAAGAGGAACCGCCCCCTCTGACCGAGGAACGGCTCCCTCTGGATGAGGAACCGTCCCCTCTGACCGAGGAACCGTCCCCTCTGACCGAGGAACGGCCCCCTCTGGATGAGGAACTGCCCCCTCTGACCGAGGCACTGCGGCCTCTGGGACAGGAAGGGCGCCCTCTGGAAGAGGGACCGTCCCCCCTCGGGAAGGAATCGCACCCTCCGGCGGAGGAACCGTGTCCTCCGGCAGAGGCACGGTGCTCGGTCAGTGCCGGCCTGTTAATCGCCGAATGAATACCCTGACCGCGCGGTGATCTTGAACTCGGGGTTGCGCAAGGCGACGTCGACCTTCTGGAAGCCACGCTCACCGGGACGCTTCTTCGTGTAGTAGCTGATCAGGTAGTACCCGGCGGTCTGCTTCTCGATCTGCCTCAGCGGCGTGGCGTAGCTGGCGTGAAGACGGTAGAACTGCCCGTTCGTGTCGCTGGCCATCGTCGCGAGATTCTGGTTCACGAACTCCGGCACACCGATGGCGTTCTGCAGCGAGACCGTGTTGAGCGTGACGTCGGCGCTGTTGAGTGACTCGATCATCGGGCCGTAGTAGCGGCTGCGGCTCATGACCAGGCCGCCGCGCACCTCTTCATCCGGGGCGATGATGCCGTTCGAAAAGAGAACGACGTCCTTTCGCGCCCGAATCGGCCGCAAGGCATCGCCGAGAAGCTCGAGAGCCTCGAAAACCGTTCCGGTGTGGTTCATCATCCGATACATGTCCATGTTGCGAAGGAGAGACGGGCCGGTGGAGGCCGCGCTCTTCGAGCGAATGCCGAGACCGTAAGCGGTGACATCGTTCAGAGCGCGCTGGATTTGTGCTTTGTCCGACGTGAAATCGGTGTAGACCTTGAGCCTCACGTCGTGGCCGACGACGGCGATGCGATCCTCGGGGCGCAGATGATCGTCGAGAAAGCGGGACACGTCGCTGCGTGCGCGAACCATCTCGCTCTGAAATCCCGAGTCCGCGCTGGCCTTGTCGAAGAAGAAGATGAGGTAGCGCTCTTCGTGAACCCGCTCCACCTTGAAGTTGGCGGCCGACTCAGGCGCATCGAGGAGGCGGCGGTTCGTAAAGTAATCGACCGAGTCGACTGTCTGCGGCGAACCATTTTCGCGGACGATGAAGTCGTCCTTGCCGAGGCCGAGCATCTGGTTGCCGTGGGAATCGGTCACGATCGCGTCGAGCTGCACCAGATTGACGTCGACCTTCTCCGCGAGGGCCGGTGGGGTTTGCTGCACCTGCTGCGCGAGAAGCGGTGCGGCCGCCAACAGCGGAGTCGCGGCGACGATCAGTAAGGTGATGAAACGCTTGGACATAAAGTCCCCCTTCACCGTCGCAAACGAGAATGCCAGGAGAGGGGATTCCGTCCGGCTGGGCCGGCCCATGGTTTCCGCCGCATTGTCACTGCTACGTACACGCCGGTGATTGCGTCTCGCGGTTCCCGGAATGAACCCCGGAGGGGGCCGGTTTGACCCGGCGGCGTGGTTCCCCTAGAATCCGCGTCTCTTTTTCGCGCCGCTTCCGGCGCGATCCGACTCCCCGGGGCATAGCTCAGCCTGGTTAGAGCGCACGGTTCGGGACCGTGAGGTCGGAGGTTCAAATCCTCTTGCCCCGACCAACTTCATATCCCCGCAACCCCAGTGGCTTAGCCGCTGGGAGTCCTGCGCCGTGTACTTGATACATACTTGTGGCCTTCTGGGAGAACTTGCGCTAAGCCTCAGCGCGGGAAAGGAAGCGTTTCGGGGCGGACAGGAGTGAGTTCAGTGAAGGGACACTACGTACCCGAGTTCTACTTGAAGCGGTTTAGAAATCCGGCCGGGAAACTGTGGGTCTACTTCCACGATGAGGGCTGGAAGCTTCGCTCGAGCGGAGACACAGCCTCTGAGCAGGATTACTACTCGCCGGAACTAGAAAACGCATACAACAAGATCGAGACACCTGCCGCAAATATCCTGGACAAGACTGTCTTCAGGAAGGAAAAGTTGACGCAGGAGAGACGCGAGGTATTGGCGTATTTCTTCGCCCTCCTGCAACTCAGGACACCTATGTTCTTCAACAGCTTGGAGCAGCCGCTTTCCGAACTCATGTACATGCTGACGTCCACCTATCACCAGTTCTACTCCGAGAACCCGACCGCGTTCGAAGAAACCAAGAAGGAGATGGCCGCCGATGGCGAACCACTCCCTGATTGGTTCAAACCCGAGCACATAGATCCGAAGGCTTTCAAGATCTCACCGACAAAGGATCTGATCTTCGGAACCGGTCTAGAATCGGCGGAAACTTCTGCGGGACTTCTGAATGGGATGACTTGGAACTTCTTGACCACGACCGAAGAGAAACCGTTCATCACGTCGGACAACCCGTTGTGCGACTTGACATTCGAAAACGGTCAGCTGGTCAACGCCGGTCTTGGACACCCGAACGTCCGAGTGTTTGTCCCGCTGTCATCAACGATGGCGCTATCTGCAGAGTGGGAGAAGGGGCACGAATACTTCTACCTTGAGGTCGAGGAGTCCTTGGTTGAGCAGGTGAATCTTCGAGTGATGGCGAACTCAGGCAGATTTATCGTGGCCTCGCGCCAAGATTTCCCCGGCGTCCCGCACCTTACGACCATGGTTCGAGAGTAGCGTTTTCGTTTTCACTACAATGCGCCCTCCGTGAAACGACTCCTTCTCTGCATCCTCCTTCTACTCACCGCTGTCCCCGCCTTCTCCTGGGGACAGGCCGGCCACCTGATTGCCAACGAGGCAGCCACGTTCGGGCTGCCGACCGACATGCCGCCGTTCTTTTATCGCGAGTTCCCGCAACTCATCTGGCTCGGTCCAAATCCCGATCGCTGGCGCGGCGGCGGACAGGCAATCGACGCCGCGAACGGACCCGACCACATCATGAACTACGAGTACATCGCCGCGCTGAAACTGCCGGCTGACCGATATTCGTTCCTGACGCTGCTGGTTACCTCGGGCACGCTGCGGCGTCACGGCATCCGAAACAGCGACCCGGGATTTCTGCCCTGGCGTATCGCCGAGATGTGCGAGCAGCTCACGGTGGAGTGGCGTCTCTGGCGCGCCGCGGCGCCCGGCTCGCCCGATCGCGTCTTCCTGGAGCGGGACATCGTCCGCGACTCCGGCGTCCTCGGGCACTTCGTCGCGGACGCATCGAACCCATTGCACGACACGATCGACTACAACGGCTGGACCAGACCGAACCCGAATGGCTACGCGAACGATTGCCAGATCCACGCACGTTTCGAATCCGACTTCGTCTCTCATGCCATCGTCACCGGCGACATCGTGGCGAAGATGACCGCGCCACGGTTGCGTACCGACTACTTCGACACGGCCATCACCTTCGTGCGCGAATCGAACCAGCTGGTCGAACAGGTCTACCGCGTCGACAAAGCCGGAGGCTTCGACATCTTCCACAACCCGCCGTCGCCGGAAGGAAAGGCTTTCGCCGCCGAACGTCTCGCCGCCGGCGCGTCGCTGCTGCGCGATCTCTGGTGGTCAGCCTGGCGCAACTCCGCGAACCGGCCGAAGAAAAAGGACGCCGGGGATTAGTTTCTATCGTAGCGCCGACGGCTCGTCGGCGGTTATTAGAGAATCGCCGGCGAGGCGGCCGGCGCTACGATCGTAGCCCGCGCTATGTGCGCACCCACGGCACGTCCGGTACCCCCTGCTGGTGGTTCGCGAACCGCGCCGCCACGAAGAGGAAATCCGAAAGCCTGTTCAGGTAGGTGATCGACGCCTTCGTTGCCTCATCATCATCGCGGAGCGCAACGACGAGGCGCTCGGCCCGACGGCAGACCGTGCGGGCGACGTGAAACTGCGCGGCGGCGAGGCTGCCGCCGGGAAGGATGAACGTCTTGAGGGGAGCCAGCTCCGACTCCATGGCATCGATAGCCTGCTCCAACGCTGAGACCCGTGCCACCTCGGGACCTGCAAAACGCGACGTGCCGGGCGATGCCAGATGCGCACCGATATCGAACAGATCCGATTGGATGGCGTGCAATTGGCTGTCGAGCGACGACGACGGCCAGCTCGCCCGGGCAACACCGAGGAACGAATTCAGTTCGTCGATCGTGCCGTAAGCCTCGATACGCGCATCATCTTTCCGGACACGGGCGCCGCCGAATAGCGAGGTCTCGCCGGTATCGCCGGTGCGGGTGTAGATCTTCATGACGCGGTTGCGGGGTTTCGCGGTCGCGAGGTCGCGCGGTTACTTCGAGATTGAGCCAGCCGCGAGACCTCGCAACCGCGATCACGCCTCCGCTTCGAGCTGCCGGATCCGCTCCTTCACCACCATCTCAGCGAGGTCAGGGATGACTTCCCAGGCGATGTTGCGGACGACCTGTTCGGACATCAGTTGCACCACCCGGCGGGCGATCCGGTCAACCTGCTCGTCGGTCAGGTCCGTGATCTGAGGATTGACGTCGGTGATCTGCGAATTGACGTCCGTGACCTGGTTATTGACGTCGGTGATCTGGCTATTGACGAGCGGCTCCTCGCTGACCGCTTCGACCGCCGGCGCGGCCATCGACCACGCCGGCTCTTCCGCCGCCGGTTCCGGCGTCTCCGGGGCGCTGAATGGCGACTCGCTGTGCGTCGGTTCGGCAAAGGGATCGGCCGTTGCCGCGGACGCCGATGCCATCTGCTGCATCTCCTCGAAACTCATGCGCGGGAAGGCGCGCGTTTCTCCCGCGAATGCCGCGGGCTGCTCATCCCATGGCGACGCCTCCGGCTCAGGCGGAGCGGCCGGTATTTCGAACAGAGTCGGCTCCGGCTGGGAGGCCGCGGCCATCTGGCGCATCTCTTCGAAGCTGATTTTTGGGATCGCTCTCGTCGAGGCGTCATCCTGCGGCGCCGGCGTATCCCATGGTGAGGGCTCAGGAGCCGGAGGGGCGGGCGGCTGTGCTTCGAACGGTGTCATCGTCTCGGGCGCGGGACGCGATTCCGTAGCCATCTGCTGCATCTCCTCGAAACTCATGCGCGGAAAGGCGCGCGTTTCGCCGCCAAATGCTGCCGGCGGCTCGTCCCAGGGTGAGGCTTCGGGTTCCGGCATGGCCGGCTGTGGGGCGGTGGTTGGCGTGCTCGGTTCGCTTTCCATCCGCTGCATCTCTTCGAACGTCATCCTCGAGAAGGCTCGTGTCTCCCCGCCGAACTCCTCGGACGGTGAATCGAACGGCATGTCCGCGGCGCTCGATGGTGGCGGCGCCGGGGCGGCGGCGAAGATGTCGTTGTCATGCCCGAATGGATCGGCGCTTGGCGCAGCCGGAGGCGGTTCGACGGCGACCGGGACCGACTGGCTCTGCTGGATCAGTTCTTCGACCTTGTGGATGAGGCTTTGCGACTCGAATGGCTTGGTCACAACGGCATCGCAGCCGGCCTTGTCGGCGCGGTCGGGATCGAACGGCTCGAAGGTGCCGGTCAGCAGGATCACAGGGATATTGCGGTACTCGGGATGCGACTTCACGTACTCGCACACCTCGTAGCCGTTCTTCTCCGGCATGATGATGTCCGAGAGGATGATGTCGGGCCGCATCTCGGCAAGTCTGGCGATCGCCTTGGCCCCGTTGTTGACCGCTGTCACCTCGTAGTCGCCGTCCGAGAACGTGAGCTCGACGACTTTCTGAATGGTGATGCTGTCATCCGCGAGGAGGATTTTCTTGGGCATGGGGTGTCACTCCGATTGGATTACCAGTAACTGTAGCAGTTACGCGGGGTGCTGTTGCTTCTCGCGTTTGAAAACCATGCCGATGTGATCGGTTGCGCCCGTCTTGAAATTGATGGACGTGATGCTGACGAGCTCCCAACCGTCATCACCGAGCCGGTTCAACTCCTCGGCGCGCCGCGGATCCATCGAGTAGTTCTCCGACCGGACATTGATGATCTTGTACTCCCAGGTCTTCATGGGTCCGCCCCCTCCCGCGGTGCTGAATGCTAGTAGTCAAAGTGTAGCAGGGTTCGCGGATCTGCGGTTTTGCCGCGTTGTCGGTTGTCGGTTCTCGGGAGTCGGGGGTCGGGGGTCGGAGCAACTCCGACTGGCGACCCTTGTCGCAAATCCGCGAAGCATTGTTGATGGTCACGCTCCGCGATTCTGGAACCGGAGTCGCGAGTCGGAGCCAGCTCACCTGCTCCGACTCCCGACCCCCGACTCCCGACTCCCGCGTTCCGCCCATGTCCGGCCGCCCCTTCCTGAGCGTTTTTGATATGGTCGCGCCCCGCGCTTCTGGAGCCGGAGTCGCGAGTCGGGGACAGCTCACCTGCTCCGACTCCCGACCCCGACTTCCGACCCCCGCGTTCCGCCATGTCCGACCGTCCCTTTCTGATCCTCATCGTCATCGACGGCTTCGGTTGTCGCGGCGAATCGGAGTTCAACGCCATCGCCCAGGCGGAGACCCCGACCTTCGACCGGCTGTTTCACGACTCATCGTGGACGACCCTCGAAGCCTCGGGCCTCGCCGTCGGTTTGCCACGGGGCCAGATGGGCAACTCCGAGGTCGGGCATCTCAACATCGGCGCAGGCCGCATCGTCGATCAGGACATCGTCCGTATCAGCAAAGCGGTGTCCGATCATCAATTGGAAGCGAATCCGACTCTTGTCGATGCCGTTGCGCACGGCGGCGCGATTCACTTCGCGGGTCTGTTGTCCGACGGCGGCGTCCACTCGATGCAGACGCATCTTCACGGCCTCATCGACGCCGCGATCGCCCTCGGGGCGAGGGATATTTTCGTTCACGCCATTCTCGACGGCCGCGACACACCGCCGCGGTCCGCCGAGAAGTACCTCGGCGATCTTGCCGCACACATCGACGGCAAGCCCCAGGTCCACATCGCCACGGTCATCGGCCGCTACTTCACGATGGACCGCGACAAACGCTGGGACCGCGTGCAGCGTGGTTATGACTTGATGACCCTCGGTGTCGGCACAGAGACAAAGGACCCGCTGGAGACGCTGCGCCGCTTCTACGAGCAGGGCGTGACGGACGAGTTCGTCGAACCGATCTCGGTGCTGGCCGCGGACGGGGCCCATCGCGGACGCATCGAAGACGGCGACGCCCTCGTCTTCTTCAACTTCCGCGCGGACCGGATGCGCCAGATCGTCAGTGCTTTTAAGGACGCCGATTTCGGCGGCTTTCACCGCGCCGTGAGGCCGAAGGTTCACCTCGCGACGATGAACTCCTATCGCGAAGACTGGACGCTGCCGGTGCTCTTCCCTCCGCAGGAAGTGAAAAACCACCTCGGCGAAGTGCTCTCGCACGCGGGCCTGAAACAGCTCCGGATCGCTGAAACGGAAAAGTACGCACACGTCACCTTCTTCTTCAACGGCGGCTCCGACACGAAATCGCCGGGCGAAGAGCGCATCCTTGTCCCGTCGCCGAAAGTGGCCACGTACGATCTCAAACCGGAGATGTCCATCTCCGAGCTGACGGACAAAGTCGTCGAAGCGATCGCATCGAAGACGTTCGACGTCATCATCATGAACATCGCCAATCCCGACATGGTCGGCCACACCGGCGTGATGAGCGCGGCGGTCGAAGCCGTCCACGACACCGACGGCGCGATCCATCGAATCCTAGCCGCGGTCGAGAAAGTCGATGGCGTGGCTCTAATCACCGCCGACCACGGCAATGCCGAGCTGATGTTCGATCCGGCAACAGGCCAGCCGCACACCGCGCATACGACGAACCCGGTGCCGCTCATCCTCGTCGATCCGCACAAACGCTTCGGCTCACTGCGTGGCGGCGGCGCTTTGCAGAATGTCGCGCCGACCATCCTGGCCATCCTCGGCATCGAGCAACCGAAAGAAATGACAGGCCAGTCGCTGCTGGAACGGAGTAACGCTTGATCCTGGAACAGATTACCGAGCAACTCACAGAAACCCTCACCACGCGCGTGCTGATGCTTTTCGGTCACGCCGCCGGCCGTATCGTGCTGCAGGCGCCGCCTCGGCTGGCCATGGGCGATCTGGCCACGCCGCTCTGCCTGGAGCTGGCCAAAGCGCTGAGGCGGAAGCCACGCGAGATCGCCGAGACGATGGTGGAAGGCTTCGACCTTCCGATGTTCGTTCAGTCGGTGACGATCGAAGGGGCCGGCTATCTCAACTTCCGCTTCGACCGCGGCGCGTTCACGGCCGCGCATATCCGCAACGTCATGGCGCCGGGATCTCCCACCGGCGAGCGCGTCATCGTCGAGCATACGAATATCAATCCGAACAAGGCCGCCCATATCGGCCACCTGCGCAACGCCGTTCTCGGCGACACATACGTCCGTTGCATGAAGTGGCTCGGCCACCGCGTCGAGACCCAGAACTACATCGACGACACCGGCGTACAGGTCGCCGACGTCGTCGTCGCCTTCCAGCATCTCGAGCCGAAGTCGTTGGCCGGCGTGAGAGCGATGATTGACGACCCCGGCGTCCGCTTCGACTACTACTGCTGGGACGTCTATTCGAAGATGTCCAGTTACTACGCCGCGCATCCCGAGGCGCAGCAGTGGCGCCGCGACACCCTGCACGACATCGAGCGCCACGAGGGGGACACCTTCGAGTTTGCCTCGATGATCGCCCGAGCAATCGTGAAGCTCCACATCGCCACCATGCTGCGGCTCGGCATCACCTACGATCTGCTGCCGAAGGAGAGCGACATCATCGCTCTCCACTTCTGGGACCGCGCCTTCGAGCTGTTGAAGGCGAGCGGCGCTGTCGTTCAGGAGACGGAAGGGAAGCACAAGGACTGCTGGGTCATGAAGCTCGAGGAAGCCGCCGAGTTCGAAGGGATGAACGAGCCGGACAAGATCCTCGTCCGCTCCAACGGCACGGTCACCTATACGGGGAAAGACATCGCCTATCAGCTCTGGAAGTTCGGCCTGCTCGACCGCACCTTCAATTTCCGCGAATTCTCGACGTACCCCGACGGCCACGTGTTGTGGGAGACCACGAGCGGCGATGGCTCACCCGAGGCGCCGCGCTTCGGCGGCGCTCAAAAGGTGGTCAACGTCATCGACGTGCGGCAGGCCTACCTGCAGAAGGTGGTCAAGGAAGGCGTACGGCAGCTCGGCCATGTCCGCGAGGCTGAGAATTCGATCCACTTTTCCTACGAGATGGTGGCGCTCACGCCGGCGACGGCAAAAGCGCTCGGGATCGACGTCTCCGACGAAGACGCGAAGAAGCCGTATCTGGAGATGTCGGGCCGGAAAGGGCTCGGCGTCAAGGCGGACGATCTCCTCGACGCGCTGCAGGCAAAGGCGGCCGAGGCGGTGCGCGAAGGGAGGGGCGAAGGGCTGACCGGCGAAGAGTTGGAGCAGCTCGGCCGCCAGATAGCCGTCGCGGCGCTTCGCTACTTCATGCTCAAGTACAGCCGGAACAAGGTCATCGCCTTCGACTTCAACGAAGCGCTGGCCTTCGAAGGTGATTCGGGTCCGTACCTGCAGTACTCGACTGTCCGTGTGGAGAACATCTTCCGCAAGATGGCTGAGCGGGGCGTCGATGCAAGGCTCGACGATGCCTCACTCGACGAGCTGACGCTCACCGAAGGGCTCACCGACGAGATGTGGGAGCTGGTACGGCTGAGCGCCGAGCTGCCCGCCGCGATCCGCCGCGCCACCGACGCCCTTGAGCTATCGATCATCACGCACGACCTGTTCGTCCTGGCCCAGAAGTTCAACAGCTTCTACCATAAGTACCCGATCCTCAATGAGAAGGACCCCGCCGAACGCCAGCGCCGCGCGGTGTGCGCCGAGGTCTTCCGGAAGACAATGACCGCGACGCTCGATCTGCTTGGGATTCCGGTGCCGGAGAGGATGTAGGCGCTTTTCACATCATGCGATTCAATCTACAAGACGTAGCGTTGCGCACGCTGATCCTCGTCGCCGGTGGAGTCGCGGCGCTGCTGCTCGCGCTCAAGGGGCAAGGGCAGGCCCTTCCCGCGCTCGCCGTGGGCGGCACGCTCGGAGCCTGCGTGATGGCGCGTTTCGGGCCCAGCGAACGGTAGTCAGGCCGTCCGCGCTTCGTCCGCACGGCGCACGTTCTCGGCCTGCAAGCCCTTCGGGCCCTGCTTGACGTCGAACTCCACGCGCTCGCCTTCGTTCAGCGTCCGGTAGCCCTGCGCCTGGATGGCGCTGTGGTGTACGAACACGTCTTCGCCGGTATCGCGTTTGATGAAGCCGTAGCCTTTATCGTTGTTGAACCACTTGACCGTGCCAACTTCCGCCATTTCAACCTCCGGCCTGGTACGCGGTCCCCTGGCCGCCTGAATCCGGGCTCCCGGTTGAATTGTGCAATGTTCAGGCCTTTTCCGTCACGTCTCACCAGATCAGCGCGCGATTCATGCCGATGCGCCGAAACCCGAGGTTCTCGTACAACGTGATGGCCGGCAGGTTGAAATCGTTCACGAACAGCGTGACCGTCTTCCCTTTCCGGGCGCAGTGGCCGCAGACCTCGCGCAGGAGGGCACGGGCCTGGCCGCCGCGGCGGAAGCGCGGATTCGTCCAGACCCCCATGAGCTGCACGGTGTCGTTCGTGACCGCCGAGTACTCGCACTTCGCGGCGATTACCCCGTCGACGACCCGGATGACGGAGCGCTTCTGCTCGACGAGCTCCCGGACGCGCTCGCGATAACCGGCGGCATCGCGCTCCATCGGGTCGATGCCCACTTCTTCCCGGTGCATGGCCGCGCAGGCGGGGATGAGCGCTTCCAGGTCGTGCATCGCGGCGTAGCGCGACTCCTTCAGATCGGGGTAGTCAAGCCGCCCCCGGATGGCGTAAACGGGCTGATTCATGCGCACGACGGTCGGCGGATCGAGCCGCGTCCTCAGCCGAGACCAGAGCATCTCCACCAGATGCGCCGGCGAGATGATCGCGCGCACGGGCAGCATGCGCGTGAGGATGCGCTCGGCGATGACGGCGATGGCCGTCTCTGTAACATCCGCCGGCAGTTCGCTGTCACCGGCCAGCACGATGTTCGTCGCCAGAGAGGCCACGAGGACGACTTCGCGGTTGTGCCGCACCTCGACAGTCTGCGTCGAGGAAGCAAAACGCTCCTCGAGGATGCGCGAGATGAGGTAGACGTTGATGAGCGGATCGCGACGCAGGAACGTCAGAGCAGTGGCCACATCGTCGTTCGAGATCGATTTGATCGACCAGCGTCCTTCGGCGGGGAGAGTGGCCATGTATTCGTGGACAGGTAGAGTAGTGGATTCGTGGATCGGATTCATCTTCCTGATCGACTCCTGCATCAGCCCATCTCAGGCCGTCAACACCGTCACGTCAGGGTGTCTCCACAGCGCGCTCGCGGGGAACTCCTCCGTGATCTCTCCATTTCGCAGCCGTTCGATGGCGTGACGTTTTTTGTCACCGCTGGCCAGGAGAACGATCGACTTCGACTCCAGAATCGTGGCGATGCCCATCGTGATGGCATGTGTCGGGACGCTTTCGCCGAAGAGCGCGGCGTTGGCCGCACGCGTCGACTCGGTGAGGGTGACGGCGCGGGTGCGCGAGTCGAACGGCGTGCCTGGCTCGTTGAAGGCGATGTGGCCGTTGCTGCCGAGGCCGAGGAAAGTCAGGTCGAGGCCGCCGGCAGCGGCGATGCCGCGCTCGTAGCGCGCGCATTCGGCGACGATATCGGCTGCGGCGCTGTTTGGCAGATGCGCGTTTGCGGGATCGATGTCGACGAAGTCGAAGAGGTGTCCCTTCATGAAGCTGTAGTAACTGCCGGGATGTGTCCGATCAATGCCGACGTACTCGTCGAGATTGAACGTCACCACGTCACGGAAGCAGTGGTACGCGCGGCCGCAAGCGGCGACTACCCGCTCGTACATGCGCACGGGCGTCCGCCCGGTGGGCAGGCCAAGGACAACTCGCGGGTCGCGGAGGATCGCCGCGAGGAAAACCTCGGCGGCACGATCGGAGAGAACGTCGTAGGAGGGGAGCGTTTCCCAATTCATGTCGATTGATTGGCGTCGCGAGACCTCGCAATCACGAGACCCCGCGACCGCGACCTACACCCTCTCCCCTCGCAAGTACGTTGCCGTAATCTCGAACCGGTCCGTGAGGACGACGATGTCGGCGTCATATCCGGGCGCGAGCTTTCCCTTGCGGTTTCCGACGCCGAGAATGCGCGCTGGGACCTCGGTTGCCAGTGGGAGCACAAGCTCGAGCGGCAGCCCGGCCAGCTCGACCATGTTCTGCACGGCGCGGCGCATCGTCAGCACGCTGCCGGCGAGCGTGCCGTCGGCGAGGCGGGCCGCACCGTCGGAGACGGTGATCTCGTGTTCATAGAGTCTGTATTTCCCGTCCGGCATCCCACAAGCGCGGACGGCGTCGGTGACGAGCGCGATCCGGTGCGGCATCGCCAACGCGGCGATCCGAAGAACGGCGGGATGGACGTGGATTCCATCCGCGATCAGCTCCGCCGTGGCGTCGACCGAGGTCAGCGCCGCGCCGACCGCGCCGGGCTTGCGGTGCTCCAGCCCCGTCATGGCGTTGAAGAGATGTGTGAAATGCGATGCTCCCCACCCCAGAGCCGCGACGCAATCAGCGTAATCGGCCGCGGTGTGGCCGATCGAGAAGAGGATCCGATCACGGAAGTGTTCGATGAGGGCGCGCACGCCTTCGATCTCCGGCGCCACCGTCATCATCCATCGCAGGTGCGGCGCCTCCGCAAGGAGCGCGGCCAGCTCGAGGATTTCCGCGGGACGGATCGAGCCGACGTCCTGCGCCCCGGCCCGCGTGACGCTGATGTACGGTCCCTCGAGATGGATGCCACAGATCGCCGCGCCATCGAAGCGTGACGCGCGCGCGAGCCTGGTTACGGCCTCGTGCAGATGTTGCCGTGAGGCAGAGAGGGTCGTTGCCGCCAGCGCGGTGGTCCCCTCGGTGGCGTGAAAGCGTCTCACGCGCGACACCGCCTCATCCTCGGCATCCATGAAGTCGGCGCCATTCCCGCCGTGAACGTGGATGTCGATGAATCCTGGGACGATGAAGCCCTCGGCCACGTCGCTGCCGGCCGGCGGATGGCCGGCGTCGCGAACGTCGGTGATTCGCCCGTCGTCGATCGTGAGGAGTGTCCCCTCGCGCAACTCGCCGCCGACAAAGGCCCGGCCGAAAATCTTTCCGTCAGTCATAAGACGCGATTCACGTTTCGAACACCTCGCGGAGGTTGCCGTGGTGCGCTTCGAGCAAGGCCACGGCATCGTCGCGTGTGAGTCTTTTCCTGGCCATGACGCTGGCGAGCTTCACGTTGCCGCCGGCATCCCGGATCGCCTGCACCGCGATCGGGCGCGGTACGCCAGCCGCGAGCTCGACCATGCGCACGGCGCGGCTGCGCAGCTTTTCATTCGTGGCGGGCATGTCGATCATCAGGTTCGAGTACACATGGCCGAGGAGAACCATCACGCCGGTGGAGAGCGTGTTGAGAACCAGCTTCTGCGCGGTTCCGCTCTTCATCCGCGACGAGCCCATGATGACCTCGGGTCCCGTCTGAGGAGCGATGGCGATGTCCGCGTCACTGGCCAGCGGTGAATCCGGATTCGAGGTCACGGCAACGGTAAGGGCACCGAGCATGTTGGCGCGGCGAATGGCGGCGACCGTGTACGGCGTCGTCCCCGACGCGGCGACGCCGACGACGGCGTCCTCCGCTTTCACCTCGGCGTTGACAGCTTCGATGGCGGCCTCTTCGTCGTCCTCGGCTCCTTCGACAGCGTGAAGGAAGGCGTGATCGCCGCCGGCCATGAGCACGCGGACCAGGGATGGATCGATCCCGTAAGTTGGCGGCAGCTCCGAGACGTCGAGCATGGCGATGCGGCCGCTCGTGCCGGCGCCGATGTAGAAAAGCCGCCCGCCATGCCCGATGCGATCGGCGATCTGGTCGATGGCGTGAGCGATCCGGTCCGCCTCCGCGGCAACAGCCGCGGCCACGAGTGCGTCCTGCTCCTGAATGATCCGCACGATCTCGCGCGCCGATCGCTGGTCGATGTCGAGACTCGTTTCGAGCCGCTCCTGGCTCATGGCGTTGGAAGATATCATCCGAACATGCCCACTCTCATGCAGAAGATCCGGCTCGTCTTTCGCGGCTGGCAACGCCGGCGCGAGGAACGCGACAAGGAGTTCCTGACGCGTAACGCGGCCTGGGGCGTGACGGCACCAAGCGCCGCGGCGGCCGCGCCGGTGAAGCCGCGCTCGTTCACGATCGACACCGAGGGGCTGACCGTTGCCTATCTCGACGACTCGGGCCAACTCGCGCATTTTCTCAATACCGAGGACGGAGAGATCATCGATCTTCGGGTCGCGGAGATCAATGCTCATCCGGAGCTGCGCGAGCCACGATACCGGCGTGTGCCGTCGCGCAGCGAAAAGTCGGAGGTGGAGGACCGTCGCGCGTTCCTGGCCTCGCTCGATCCTTCGCCCGAGTGCGACGCACTCGCCAGGTGCGCGGACGCCGCCGCCTTCCGCCGCGCTCTCGCCTCCAACCGTACGATCGAGCGCGCCTGGTACAACTTGCGAAATGATCGCGCCATCGCGGCCATCGAGGCATGGCTGGAGACTTTCTGAGCAAAACAAAAGCCGCGCCCTGAGGCGCGGCTGGTTGTTGACGCGATCAGGAGCTCCGCTATGGATGCGGATAGTGTGGAACGTAGTTCGTCTGTGGAACCGGTACGATCTCGACTTCCACGACACTCAGTTCGGGATACATCTCCTCGCCGTGTCGCGGCATGATCGACTCCGGACGTTGTTTGCCGGTTTCGGTCGCGCCCTCCTCGATCCATTGGTCACCGTCGTAAGTCCACATTGGGTTGTCCTTTCCGCGTTTCCCTCGGCATCTCCGAGTTGGCAATCAGTACTTCAATTGGCCTGCCAGGAGCGCACACGGACAAACGCACTACTTTCAACAGGTTCTACGGATGGACCCGGCGAAGGGTTTGGGCGGGCTGTCCTCGCCAGGACTCAGTGCGTCCAGATCGCTGGTCAGCCGCTCCCCGCTTTGAGGTGAGCGGAAAGCTTCCGGTAGGCGTCGCCACGATGGGAGACCTGGTCCTTTTCCTCCGGCGTCATCTCGGCGAACGTCTTTTTCGAGCCGCGCGGCTGGAACCACGCATCCCAGCCGAAGTGAAAGTCGCCTCGCGGCTCGACGAGGATTTCTCCCTCGGCGAGGCCACAGAAGATCTCGCCTTTGGTGCCGTCCCAGTAGGCCACGCAGCACTCGGCTCAACGCTGAACGGTTGTTGAGGGCGTAGGCGATGGCGGCCAGCCCCTTGCCGCCGGCCGCTTCGAGCAGCCAGCGCACGTAGGGCCCCGGGAAGTTGCCGAGCTCGTCGAACCCGAGCGAGACATCTTCGACGATGAGGCGGCTATATCCTTTCGTGCGAGCCACTTCGAGCTTGTTTCGGGTGATCTCTTCCACTCCGGCAGCCTGGATCTCCGGCAGGACGATGGAGACGCGAAGCAGCGGCACGCCCAGAATGCGTTCGGCCTCGATGGCCTTGTTGGGATTCGACGAAACGAAGATCAGCTTGTCGCGGTCGGACACTCGGGCGATTCTAAGACGAGAGCTCGCCGCGTAAGGCGCGGAAGCTGCGCGTGAGGCGCTGCCGCAGGGTTGGCGGCGCCGTGTAGCGTCCGAGGCGTTTGCAGATGAACAAGCGCAGCCGGCGATGGATGCTGACGCGCTGTTCGCACTCGGGACAGATGCTGACGTGAGTTTTGAAGTCCGTCTGTTTGCGTTCGCCGAGGTTTCCGTCGAGGAAGAAGTAGGCAACCCGTTTCACATCGTCACAGATCATTCCTGCGGTTCTCCTTGGGCCATCGTGGTGACGACTCTGCAACGATTCGGAACTGAGGCGCGCGTGGGTGAATTCCGGAGGATCAGTGGATTGGTCGATCAGTGGATCAGAATCAGAGAGCAGGACCAGGGCTGCTCGAATCCGTCCCTCAGCGATCTGATCCACTGATCTACGAATCCACTGATCGGCGCAAACACTACGGGCGGCCGAAACAACCGGCCGCCCGACTCGTGAAATGCGAAAAAACGTTGATTACTCGATCTCGAACTGCTCGGGCTCTTCTTCCTCGATCTCGAGCTCGAGGTCTTCGTCGTCCGCGAAGAGAATGGCTTCCTCGTCGGCTTCCGGCTCCTGAACCTCGACCTCATCGCCGGACTCGGCATCCTTCTTCTTGCGGCCCTTCGTCTCGTCTTTGCGCGAGCGCATCTTGGCCGGCTCGGCGCCGCCCCGGATGTAGCCGTACTTGCGCGCATACTCGAGCAGCGTCCGCTCCAGCATCTTGCGGCCGCGGTAGAGGCGCGACATGACGGTGCCGACCGGGCAGTCGAGGATCTCGGCGATCTCCTTGTAGGAGAAGCCTTCGATGTCGGCCAGGAGGACGACCATCTTGTAGTCGTGCGGAAGCGAGTCGAGGGCACGCTTGACGTCGGCGTCCATCATGTCCTGGAAGATCTCGCTCTCCGGGTCCTTGATCAGGTCGGGAGCGTTCTTCTGGATGACGCGCTCGTACGACTCTTCGATCTCGGAGAAGTCGATCTTGTGGGGCGTGAGCTTCTTCTTCCGGTAGTTGTTGATGAACGTGTTCTTCATGATCTTGAAGAGCCACGCCTTGAAGTTCGTGCCTTCCTCGAACTTGTCGTAGTACTTGTAGGCTTTGAGGTACGTCTCCTGAACGAGATCCTCCGCGTCTTCGGAGTTCCTCGTCATGCGATATGCAGTGTTGTAGAGGGAGTCGACGTAGGGCATCGCTGCCTTCTCGAAGTCCCATCCCTGCTCGTGGTCGGTCGCTACCGCGCTCTTCATCGTGTCTCCTGTACGTCTACTTCTGCGTAACTCGTGCCGCTATCGTGTTAGATGCGGCAGCGAAGAAAATGGTTACCGAGGGGCGTGAAAATCTCCGGGTTGAGCTGCCGAAGTCGTTGCCAACGTAGGGCTTACGAATTCGTGCGGCGATTGCTGAAGTGGCCTTTTCGGCCCGTGAACTCACCCGCGCCCGCGTCACCGCGACCGGACACGTCCGTCCTCTATGTTCGTTTCGTCGAGATTTACTACGGTCTACGGAGGGGAAGTGCCGGTGAACAATCAGTGAACTACCCGAATTCCCGAAATGCCATTATACATGGTCCGTGGCGAAGGGCAAGCCCTTCGTCATTCACCGTAGATGACGAGGAGCATTTCGTAGGCACGAGTGATCTCGATGAATCGCGCGGCCGCGGCGGTCTGGACCTCCTCAGCCTCGCCGAACACCTTGTCAGGATGGTGCTGCGCCGCGAGTTTGCGGTAGGCGGCGATGATCACAGCCCGCGAGGCCGGACCCTCCACGCCGAGGATCCGGAGCAGCTCGGATGTCTCGCGCTGATCGCGGACGTAAAGGGGCGTTGATACCCCCGCGCGATCGGCGCTGCGCGGCCGCGCGTCCTTGGCGTGATCGACGTAGTCGAAACCGTAGACGTCGCGCAGCCTGGCCAGGGCGTCCGTCTGAAAGCCAAGGGCGAAGCTGAGGTCGAGCAGAGCCGAGTACTGACGAAGCGGTACGGGGGTCGTCCGGTCGGCGACGAGCCGCACCGCCGTGTCGAGGAGCCAGTTCCGCTGTTCCGGCGTAGCCAGCTTCGCGAAGCGCTCGCTCCAACTGACGATGTCGATCGCCGATGTGACCGGAGCAGCCAGTCCGGCTCCGTGCCGGATGGTACGCATGGCCAGGTCCGGCGGCGTACCGCCCGCGACCAGCAGGTTGAAGAGGAGCGATGCCGCGATGTGGTTGCGGTCGGGGGTGACGCTGGCGCGCGCCGCGCCGCTCATCTCAGCCTCGCGCTGCGCCGCCGCAAAGGTGATGATGACCGAGGCCGCCAGCCCGACTCCGACAGCGAGCATGATGATGACGACCGTCAGCTCCACCCGCGAATGGTACGGCCTGTGCGCTCGTAGCGCCGCGCACGGTAGCGCCGCCGGCTCGGCGGCTGGACCGCCGGCGGCTCGCCGGCGACCAGGGAGAACCCCGCCGGGCCGGCAGGGGTCCAGCCGGCGGGCCGCCATCCGCTACGAGTGCAACGCACTTACGGGTGTCAGCAACCCATCGATCATGTCGATACGGGCTTGCACCTCGTGGTCGCCCAACGCCGGGATCGAGCCGCTGATGTCGATCTCTTCATCGACGCTGACCCAGCTCCTGCATCCCGCGTATTCGGGCTTCATGACGACTTCGGCTGGCCCGGCCAGCCGGTATGCCCGAACGGCGATGACGTTGATGGCCTGATCGGGCCGAAAGCGGTAACGAGTGTCGATCACGTCTCGGTCCAGGATGGTGAGCTGCTCGATACGGTTCAGCAGTTCGCTATCGCGGATCTGCCAAGTCTTCAGCGCCTCGGCCCAGTGCGTGATGCTCACGTGGGTGGGCTCGCCGCCGCCGGCGTCGTGATAGTTGGTCGGGAAGAGGTAGAAGCGGTCGGCCTCGACACCGAAGGATCGATCGGCGAGTCCGCCCTTGCGAATGAGGACGACCTGTTCGCCGCTTCCAAGAGCATCGATGACGGAGGCCCATTCTTTGAGGGCCGTGTGATTCGGGATCTTGTTCATCATCTACGGCCGGAACGTCACGGAGTTGACCGGACCTTCCCAGATCGTTACCGCTCGCACGACGGCATCCTCTTCCGCAACCGTGGCCCCAAGCTCGCGCGCGAACCATTCGGCGATGTTCTCGGCCGAGGGGTTGATCTGGTCGAACGGTGGGACGTCGTTGATGCAGACGTAGTCGAGTGTTTTCGCAAGCGCTTCCAGCTTGCGCCGGGCGCTGACGAAATCGACGGCGATGGCATCGGAGTCGACGCCCCCCGCCCGCGCCGCCAGGTCGGCCTCGACTTTGTACGAATGCCCATGCAGCGGCTCGGAGATCCCTCGGTATTCGCGAAGAAAGTGAGCGGCCTCGAAGCGGGCGGAGACGCGGACGGTGAATGATGGGGAGTGGGGGGTGGGGAGTGGGGAGTGGGAGAGGGCTGCGGGACGCTCTGACTCCGGACTCTTCGTTCCCCGACTCTCCGATCCTCGACCCCCGACTCCCGTTGAGGATGGGGAGTGGGGGGTGGGGAGTTGGGGGTGGGAGAGGGTTGAGGGACGCTCTGACTCCGGACTCTTCGATCCCAGACTCTCCGATCCCTGACCGACTCCCGTTGAGGATGGCGAGTGACGGATACCAGTCTTTATAGTCTCCCACTCCCCACTCCCCACCCCCCACTCCCCAAACACCCGATCGATCATTTCTTCGCTCATCCCTAACTCGCGCACCTCTTCGGGTGTCGCTTGTGAGCGGAGCAGATCCTCGGCGCGCGTGTCGTCCCAGCAGGCGGACGGGGTTGACCCTCCGGCCAGTTCGATCAGCGTCAGCAGCGTTTTGCGGCGCGCCGTGTCGTCCCTGGGGTCCATGGCCGGAAGTGTACAATGCGCCCCGCCCGACAATGCCGCTGCCGAAAAGCATTCTTTGCAGCTCCTGCAGGAAGACCTACCCCGAAGGTTGGAAACGCTGTCCGTACTGCGGTTTCGACGAGATGCGGGCCCGTCAGGATGGACCGATCCGCAAGTACATGCAGCGGAAGGTGCAGGAGTTCGAGCAGCGGACGGGGAAGAAGGACGAGCGCCGCGCGGGCGGCGGTGGACGCCCTCCGCGTCCCGAGGGAAGGCCGCAACAACCTCAGCGCCAGCGTGGCCGCGACGGTCGTCCGCAAAGACCGCAGCAAGGCTCGCAGCAACGTCCTCAGCAGGGCTCGCAGCATCGCGATGGCCAGCAACCGCAACGCCCTCCACAGCAGCAGGCCGCGCCGCAAACGGACGGACAGCGTATAGGACGGCGTCGCCGGAAGCGTCGCGGCGGTGGCCGAGGCGAGTCTGGTCCCGACCAGAACGCTCCTCAGAGCCAGAATGCCACGGTCCAGCAACCGAGGCCGCCGCGCGAGCAGCGACCTCAGCATCCGCCACAGGCGGCGCGCCCAAATCAGCCGCAACAACCCGAGGAGGGCGGAATCCCTCGTCCCGAGGGAGACGGTCCAAAACGGCGGAGACGTTTCCGGCGCCGGCGCGGCGGGGGTGGTGGATCGCCGGGCGGGCCGCCGTCAACCTGATTGCGGAGAGGCCGGGACCTACGTTGTTTCGAGCGTTGCCGTGGCTGATGCCTGCGAAACAACCTTTGGGCGGTTGAGCCGGAGGTGGCGGGCCGTACACTCGGCGAACCCCTCACAGCGGATGCAATAGCGGTCCGAGTGCTCCGGCTTGAAGTCGACCGGCTCGCAAATGTTCACGCCGCTCACTTTCTCGCGCTCCGCGAGGTCGATCAGCCGGCGGATGTCGGAATCGGAGCCTGTGGTCAGCGCTCTCTTCACCGCCGCGACTCTGGTGATGTTTCGGGTTGCGGCAATCACGGCGGCATCCTCGGATTCGAGTCTCGGCGGCACAGGGCCGAAATCGCGCGAGGCGACAGCTAGCACGCGCACCCGCTGTGAGATGTAATACCCGAAACCAACCACCGCTCCCGCCAGCGCAGCCAGATTGGCCTTGCTGCCCAAAAAGACTCCTGTGAGCAGCGCTGCCAGCGCCAGCCAGGCGAGGAACGTCACGCGAATGGGCAGGATCGTTGAGAGATAAAAGGTCTGATCGCGGTTCAGCGCGGCGTAGACGAACAGCAGGGTGAAGTTGATGAAGAAGGAGCCCATCAGCGGCGTGTTGAACCATGCAGCGACAAGTGCCGTGGTGAGCGTCGACATCAGATAGAAGCGTAGAAAGTTACCCGTCCCCCACTGTTCCTCGACGGCAAATCCCATCAGAGCGAGGAGCACGAGATTGAGAAACAGCGTCAGAATCGGGGGGATCGTGAAGAGGCCCACGTGACCGGCCTGCGCGAACTGGTACGTGAACAGGCGCCAGATCTGGCCGGTGGCCACGGCGTTTCGGTCAAATCCAAAGAGATGCGCAAACTTCTGGCCGTCCTGAAACTGCAGCATGAAGAACGCGACATTCAGGAACAGCAGAATGTACGTCGAGCGCAGATTCTCACCGCGGCTGCGGAACATGACGGTCCGAACGTAGCCCCTGGAATGGATAATTCAAAGCCCCCAACCGTGTTCGTTACGGATAGGACGCACGAAGTGTTGAATTCGTTTGCATCCGGGCTTGCGATCGCGCCGTAGTCGCGGTTTCTGGCATCCATACGAGCGGTTCTGGTCGGGGGAATCAGGGTTCTGGTGCCACGAAACGAGCTTTCTGGTTCGAGAGGACCAGGTTTCTGGTATCGGGGCACCAGGTTTCTGGTTCCGGGAACGAGTTATCTCGTTCCGAGAACGAGTTATCTGGTCCAGGCAACGAGTTTTCTCGTTTGCGGAACGAGTTCTCTGGTTCGAGGGAACGAGCTTTCTGGTCCGAGGGAACGAGTTTTCTGGTCCGAGGGAACGAGTTTTCTCGTTCGATGGACGAGTTCTTTGGTTCGCGGTACCAGTTAACAGCGTCTTAGTTTCCAAATTCAGACCATCCGCGCTGATCATCGGCGGGAGAAGGTCCTCGTCAGTGCCCTACGTGACGCTCGTTGAAATCTTTAGTGCACGACGACGCTGTCCAGACCTTCGAAACGCAGCACGTTTCCGTCGGCCAGATGATGCCTGGTTGCAACGCCGGCGGCCAATTCGAGCACGGAAGCAGCCTTCGCGTCGGGCGGATAGCTGGGGCAGGGGTCGGCCTTGCACGGCGGAACGTCGCGGGCGATGTGGACGACACGGTGCTGTCCGTCCATCCAGATCATGTCGAGCGGAATGAGGGTGTTCTTCATCCAGAACGGATAATCGCCCGCCTGCGGGAAGAGGAAGATCATCCCGCGATCGTCAGCGAGGTGATCGCGGTACATCAGGCCCTGCTCGCGGGTCGGATCGTCAGACGCTACTTCGACCGCGACGGCGTAGTTGTCGGGGAGAACGATCCTCTGCGCTGCTGCCGTGGTCGTCGTGGCCGTATTGGGAACCGGCGTCCGCTGTGCGCAGGCCAGCGCGAGAATCAATACAGCGCTACTCTTCATTCTCCACCTCCACCTCATCCTCCAGCGGACTGTCGCGGGGGATGAGGTCATATTTCTTGGCGTAGTAGCGGAAGGAGCGGAACGACATGCGCAGCAACTCCGCTGCCTGCGTCTGGATGCCACCGGTGCGGTCCAGTGCCTTCAGCATGAAGATTTTTCCGATTCCCTCGAGCTTGTTCTCGAGCGACATCCCCTCGGGCGGAATGTCGAAGGTCATGTCCGGAATCGAGCCGCCGAGGAGCACGTGCTCCGGGAGAGACTTCGTCGTCAGGACCTCCGACGTCTCCAGCGCGATCATTCGTTCGACGACGTTCTCCAACTCGCGGACGTTGCCCGGCCAGTGATACTTCTCGATCGATCGCATGGCGTCGGTCGAAATCCTCTTTTGCGGTACTCCCATCGACTTGGAGTACTTGGCGATGAAATGCTCCACGAGCAGAGCGATGTCTTCACGGCGTTGCCGCAGCGGCGGAAGAGCGATCGGGATGACGTTGATGCGATAGAAGAGATCCTCGCGGAACGTTCCGGCGCGGATCGACTCCGCGAGATCGCGGTTGGTGGCCGCGATGACGCGAACCTCGACCTGCGTCTCGCTGTTCGAACCAACGCGGCGGACGACGTGGTCCTGAAGCACGCGCAGAAGCTTGATCTGCATGGCCGTGGACGTCTCGCCGATTTCGTCCAGGAAGATTGTTCCCCGGTCGGCCTCGTGAAAGAGCCCCTTCTTCTCGCGGATCGCTCCCGTGAACGCGCCGCGCTCGTGGCCGAAGAGCTCCGATTCCAGCAGAGTCTCGGGCAATGCGCCGCAGTTGATGGAGACGAACTTTCCGCGCCGGCCCGAATTGTAGTGAATGGCCCGGGCGATCAGTTCCTTGCCGGTGCCGGAGTCACCGGAGATCAGCACCGTCGACGTCGTCTTGGCGATGCGCTGCACGATGGAGAAGATCTCCTGCATGCGCGCGCTGCGGCCGATGATGTTGGAGAAGGTGAAACGCTCCTCGAGCGCCGTGCGGAGGTGGATGTTCTCGTCCTCCAGCTCCTTCCGCTCCACGGCCTTACGGACGATGAACTTGAGCTCGTCGATGTCGAATGGTTTGGCGATGTAGTCGAAGGCACCGGCCTTGAGCGCCTCGACGGCTGATTTCGTCGAGGTGTGGGCAGTGATCATGACCACGGCGATCGACGGCGCGGCCGCTTTGACCTCGCGCAGCAGGTCGATACCCGAACCGTCCGGCAGCATGAGGTCGCAGAGGATGAGCTCGGGCTCCTGCTTTGCCAGGGCTGCTCGCGATTGGGCAAGCGAGCCGGCCGTCTCCACGTGCCAGCCTTCTTCCTCAAAAACGATGGAGAGAAAATCACGCAGAGATGCCTCGTCATCAACGATCAGCACGTTCACAGCGCCGGATTATAGATGTGGCACAGACAGGCACAGACACTCTTGTCTGTGCTCCTGCCGGCCGAGATCCAGCACAGACAAGAATGTCTGTGCCACATCGGTCTCCCGAGGATTACTCCCGGGTGGCGCCCGCGGCTCCGGCCACGATGACCTGCCCGATCAGAAACAGCGTCGACATTCCGTGCAACATCCCGAACCGCAGCCGCACCGGATCGTCGTGCGGCAGGCTGCTGATCGGGATGATGGAGTCGCCGCGCATGATCCGGATGCGCGTGTCGAGCAACGACTGGAAAGAAGCGAGGAAGATGGCGATGAAGAGGATGACCAGCATGACCGGCCGGCTGCGTCGCCACTCCAGAAACAGCAGGAGGAGCGGTGCCAGAAGGGCGATGTAGTGCCAGCGCGTGAGGATGGCTCCGACGACATTGGCGGCGTCGGTCGTGTTGCTTGCCGCGCTGAATGCGGCGGAGGCGGTGAGCATGAGGAACACGCCGCTGCCGAACCATAGCGCCTGGATCAGGCGGGTCACAGCAAGGGATGACTTGCGGGGAGCAACCTCCCGGACGTTCGGGGGAGGGCTGCTACCATCGCCGGCCGGTTCCTCGGCGGTTGGCTGTTGCGGAGTCGCCGAGGGCGGCAACCCGGCGCTCTGCTGCTCCCTCATCGGCTCCTCGGTCATCGAAACACCTCCCGAATGGATTCGTCGTACGGCGCGCGCAGCACGCCTCGGTCGGTGATGATGGCGCTGATCAGCCGCGCCGGCGTGACGTCGAACGCCGGGTGGCGAACGCCGATGCCGTCCGGCGCGATCGACACGCCGCCGATCGACGTCACCTCTGCCGCGCTCCGCTCCTCGATCGGGATGCCGGCACCGGTCGGGCAGTTCCGATCGATCGTCGAGAGCGGAGCGGCGATGTAGAACGGCACGTTGTGGGCGTTTGCGAGCACGGCCACCGTGTATGTCCCGATCTTGTTCGCCGTGTCGCCGTTGGCGGCGATGCGGTCCGCGCCGACGATGACCGCGTCGAAGCGGCCCTGCTGGAAGAAGTGCCCGGCCATGCTGTCGGTGATGAGTGTGACGTCGATGTTCTCCTGCTTGAGCTCCCACGCCGTCAGCCGGGCGCCTTGAAGGTAAGGCCTGGTCTCGTCCGCGAAGACGGCTACGCGCTTGCCGCCCTCAACCGCGGCTCGGATCACCCCGAGGGCGGTTCCGTAACCGGCCGTGGCCAATGCGCCGGCGTTGCAGTGGGTGAGGACGGTCGCTGAGTCGCCCAGGAGCTCGGCGCCGTACCGGCCGATGCGCTTGTTCGCCTCGACGTCCTCGCGAAACATCGACTCGGCTTCGGCGGTCAGGTCGCGGCCGGCATCGCGCGCCCGGAGCATCCGGTCGAGCGCCCACATCAGATTGACGGCGGTCGGACGAGAGGCGCGCAACTCTGCCGCGGCGGCATCGATGGCATCGCCCCGTTGTGCCGCCAGCGCCACACCGAACGCGGCTGATACCCCGATGGCCGGAGCGCCGCGGACGATCATGTCGCGGATGGCCTCGGCGACCTCATGCGCATTGCGGCACGAGACGTAGTGAACCTCTCGTGGCAAAAGGCGTTGATCAAGTAGCTCCAGGGCGTCGCCGCGCCAGCGGATGGGTTCAACGTGCATGGCCTTCGCAGGTGAAAACGCGTCGTTATACTACGCGGCAGTCGCAAACCCGTTCTGGAGGATCAATGGTCAGGGTAGGAGTCAATGGTTTCGGGCGCATCGGACGCAACGTGCTCCGCGCCGCGCTCGAGCGCAATCTGGACATCGAATTCGTCGCCGTCAATGATCTTACCGACGCCGCGACGCTGGCGTATCTGCTGAAGTACGACTCGGTTCATCACACGATTCCGAACGATGTCGGTCACTCCGAGGGCAGCATCACGGTCGACCGAAAGGAGATGCGCGTCTATTCGTCGCCCGATCCAAGAGAGATCCCGTGGGGCGACCATGGCGTTGAGATCGTGGTCGAGTCGTCTGGCCGTTTTACATCCAAAGCCAAAGCGTCACTGCACCTGCGCAATTCGGTCGAGCACGTGATCATCTCTGCCCCCTCGAAGGACGCCGACGTCACCGTCTGCATCGGAGTCAACGAGCAGGATTTCGATCCCGCCGCGCACAAGATCGTGTCGAATGCCTCGTGTACGACCAACTGCCTTGCGCCTGTGGCCAAGGTGCTTCACGAGAAGTTTCGCATCGAGATGGGCATCATGACGACGATTCACTCCTACACGAACGATCAGGAGATTCTCGACCTCCCGCACAAGGATGTGCGGCGCGGGCGGGCCGCGGCCTTGTCGATGATTCCGACGACCACGGGGGCGGCCAAGGCAGTCGGGCTCGTGCTGCCGGAGTTGAAGGGGAAGTTCGACGGCATTTCCGTCCGCGTGCCCACTCCCAATGTTTCCCTGGTCGATCTGACGTTCCGCACGGAGAAAGCGACCAGCGCTGACGAGATCAATCAGGTGCTCCGGGACGCCGCAAACGGTGCCTTGAAAGGCATCCTGACCTACTCCGACGAACAACTGGTCTCGGTCGACTTCAATCACAACCCGTACTCGTCGATCATCGACACGACCTTCACCCGCTCCGTCGACCCGCATATGCACAAAGTGCTGGCGTGGTACGACAACGAGTGGGGCTATTCGAACCGCATCCTCGACCTCATCGCCCACGTGGTGCGCGTGAAGAGGGAGTCGTTGCAGCACGCATGATCACCATACGAACGCTTGACGACCTGTCGCTTTCCCGGGGCGCGCGCGTCTTCTATCGCGTCGATTACAACGTGCCGCTCGATGGCACACGGATCACGGACGCAACTCGCATTGAAGAAACATTGCCGACTCTTCGCCGCCTGCGCGAATCCGGCGCCGCGGTCGTGATGGCCAGCCACCTGGGAAGGCCGAAGGGGGAGCGAAAGCCAAAGTACTCGCTGGAGCCGATCCGCGCGAAGCTGGCCGGCCTCCTCGGCGTCGAGGTGCTATGGGCCGATGACTGCATTGGCGATGACGCCGACGCAAAAGCGTCCGCTCTCGAGCCGGGTCACGTTCTACTGCTCGAGAACCTTCGCTTCCATGCCGGCGAGGAGGCGAATGACCACACCTTCGCCGAGCAGTTGAGCATGCTTGCCGACTACTACGTGAACGATGCTTTCGGTGCGTGCCACCGCGCGCATGCGTCGATCGACGCGCTGCCGCGACTCTTTGACAAATCGCGTACTGCCGGCGGTCTCCTTCTGGCGAAAGAAATCGAGTTCCTGCAGAAGATCACGAATGTTTCCGACCGTCCCTTCGTCGCCCTCCTCGGCGGAGCGAAGATCGCCGGCAAGATCGAGCCGCTCGAGGCGCTCGTCAAACTGGCAGACACCGTCCTGATCGGCGGCGGGATGGCGAACACGTTCCTTGCAGCACGCGGCATCGCCATGGGCGGCTCGCTCGTCGACAAGGACTCGATCGAGGTGGCGAAACGGATCACGAAGGTGTCGCTGCCGATCGATCTGGTCGTCGCCGACGATCTCGAACAGCCGAAGGCGATCGAGACCGTCGATGTCTCGGGCGGCCTCACGGAGGCTCAAAAGGCGTTCGATATCGGTCCGAAGACGATCGCCGCGTACGACACGATACTCAAAGGCGCACGCACCGTCTTCTGGAACGGACCGATGGGTGTGTTCGAGAAAGAGGCGTTCGCGAAGGGCACGATGGCCATGGCACGATCCGTCGCCGAGTCCGAGGGGACCACCGTAGTCGGCGGCGGCGAATCGGTCGAGGCCGTTAAAGCGTCCGGATATGCCGGCCGCATCAGCCACATCTCCACCGGCGGCGGCGCGTCTCTGGAGTTCATTTCAGGTGAAGCGCTTCCGGGAGTGGAGGTGCTGCGGGCGTAGGGTTACGCGGTCGCGCGGTTGCGGGGTCTCGCAGTGCTCCGCTCCGCCGCGAGACCGCGCAACCTCGCGACCCGCGAGACCGCATGGCCCAGGAAATCGAAGTCAAATTCGCCCTCAAAGACCGCAACGAGCTCGTGCGCAGGTTGCACGACATCGGCGCGAAGCGCCTCTATCCCGAAACGTTTGAGGACAACATCGTTCTCGACCGGCGCGGCGAGCTTCGTACGAAAGGCTCACTGCTGCGGGTGCGCAAGTTCGGCAAGTACTCGATCGCCACGTACAAGGGTCCGATGTCGATCGAGGGCGGCGTGAAGTCGCGCGAAGAAGTGCAGACAGGTGTGGAGAGTTTCGAATTGGCCATCCAGCTCTTCGACTCCCTCGGATACAAGCCGGTCTTCCGCTACCAGAAGTTCCGCGAGGTCTGGCGGATCAACGAGGTCGAAGTCGTTCTCGACCGCACCCCGATCGGCGACTATTTCGAGATTGAGGGGCCGATGGACGTCATCCGCACCATCACCACCGAGCTGGGGATGGCGATGGAGCAAGCCATTCGGCAGACCTACGCCGACCTCTATCGTCTGGCGCGGAGGACGAGGCCGGATCTTGGGGAGAACATGATCTTTACGCCGGAGGCGCTTTGAAGGATGAAGGCGGAAGGATGAGGGATGAACTGGCTCCTTCATCCTTCATCCTTCATCCTTCATCCTTCTCATGAAGGCCATGATCCTCGCCGCCGGCTACGGCACCCGCCTCCGGCCGGTGACGTACACGCTGCCGAAACCGATCATGCCGCTCTGCGGGCGGCCACTCATCGCCTGGGCGATTGAATCGCTCCTCGGTGCCGGCATCCGCGACTTCATCGTCAACCTGCACCACCTCCCTGACCCGATTGAGCGCTATCTGCGCGAACGATACGCGGCGGAGGGACGGTTTGAGGTCTCGTACGAACCGGAAATTCTGGGAACGGGTGGCGGAGTGCGGAAGGTGCAAAAACTGCTGGAACGCGATCCCGAGTTTTTGCTCGTCAACGGTGACACGGTGCAATTCCCCCCTTACGACGCCTTGCGGGCGGCGCGGAACAAGCTGGACGCGCTGGCAGCGCTTACGCTTCGCCATTCGCCGCGGGAGGACCGTTTCACGCCGGTTTACTTTGACGACGGTCTCGTCACAGGTTTCGGAAAAGGGACCGGCCAGGCCGTGATGTTTTCCGGCACTCACCTCATCTCGAAGCGTCTGTTCGACTACTTTCCGGACAAGGCCTTCTCCGGCATCGTCGACGAGGTCTATCAGCCTCTCATCGACAGTGGCCGCGAACGGATCGCGGGAGTGGTCGATGACGGTCTCTGGTTCGACATCGGCACGCCGCGGCGCTACGTGGACGCGTCGCGCACGCTGCTCGATCTCACCGTCCGCGGGCAGCTCGCTCCAGCGAGCGGAACGCGCGTTGCCGGCGATTCGCTGATCGACAACACGGCAATCGTGAACGGCGCGATGACGCGCAGCATCGCCGGCCGGCGGAGCGTCGTCGAAGGGACGCTTCGCAAGAGCGTCGTCTGGGACGATTGCCGCATCGCGCCCGGCGTCAGCCTTGACTCCTGCGTCGTCGCGCACGGCGTCGAAATTGCCGCGCCGGCCAATCTGCGCAATGTCCTGATCTGCCGCGACAGTGAGGCGATCCCACGGAAAGGAGAGCATCGTTTCGAGCACGGCTTGGTTCTCCGGGACATTTGACGTTCGATCGCCCTGTTCTAGACTCCGCTTATGCCCATTCGCACGCGCGTCGACGCGCTCCTGAAGCGGCTCGCCTCCGAGCCGCAGTTCCCCACGCAGGGGCAGACGATCTTCGTCGATCTCGAGCGGCAGGAAGTGCATCGCGCCTGGATTCCGCGCCGCGTCGTCACCTCCCTCCTCGGCGGACGCGGCGTGAACATGTTCCTGCTGCACAACCTGCTCGACGAGACCCTGGAGCCGATTCATCCCGACATCCCGCTCATCTTCGGCACCGGCATCCTGACGTCGATGGTACCGTCCGCCTCGCGAGGCAATGTCACATCGTGGTCCCCCGAGTCGCGGGTGTTGATGGACTCGAACGCCGGCGACTATTTCCCGTCGTTCATGAAGCTCAACGGCATCGACCATCTGGTGTTGTACGGAAAGGCGCCGCGGTGGACGCTGCTCCATTTCGAGGGAAGCGAGGTCACGTTCGTCGATGCCGCGCCGTGGGTGGGGCTGGATAACATCGACCTGCGGGCCAGGATCGCCGAGGACTTTCACGGCGTCGAGGGGAAAGACTACGGGCTTGCGGCCATCACTACCGCCGGCGAGAACCTCGTTCTCTGCTCCGGCATCATGGCCGGCCCCAAAGCGATCTACGCGCGCGGCGGCCCCGGCGCCAAGATGGGAGCGCTCAACCTGAAGGCGGTGCTCATCCAGGGACGCGCCGCGGACCTCACGCCGTTTCGTCCGCACAAGTTGCGCAACCGCGAAGTGGCGGTGAAGCTCCTGTCGACATCCGTCGTCAAGAACGCGCTGAAAAAACGCGGCACGCCGTTCCTCTACAAGCCGTCGCGCATGCTCGGGGCCATGGGGACGAAGAACAATCAGGAGACGACCTGGACCGACAAGCTCGACGCCGAGAACATCGATCCATATCGCCCCGGCATGGAGGGCTGTTTTGCCTGCCCCGTCGACTGCCGACCGATGAACGACATGTCGGGCGATCGGGAGCCGGGAGTCGGGAGTCGGGAGTCGGAGAAAGCAGCTGGCGCGGTGCATTCCGCTCCGACCACCGACCCCCGACCCCCGACTCCCGACAAATACATCAAAGGCGACGGCCCCGAGTACGTGACTCTCGGCAAGTTCGGACCAAATGTCGGCATCAGCGAAGTGACGCAGGTGCTGCGACTGAACAACATCTGCAACGACCTCGGTCTCGATACCGCCTCCGCAGGCTCGGCGATCGCCTGGGCCATGGAGCTCTATCAGCGCGGCATCATCAACCGCGAGCAGACACAGCTTGACCTGACGTGGGGCAACTACGACTCCATCGAGCAACTCCTCTTCATGACGGCAAAGCGCGAGTGTTTCGGCGACGCCATCGCCGATTCGTCCCAGGCGGTTGCCACCGGCAAATACCCGGCCCAATCACTCGATTACCTGATGGCGGTAAAGGGGCTCACGCAGAGCGATCCACACGATGCCCGCATCCTGAAGGCTTTCGCCCTCGGGCTGGCTGTTGCCACCCGCGGCATGGACCACCTCCGCAACCGGGTGACGCTCGAGATCAACGCCAAGATCAACGATTCCCCCGATTTCAAAGCCGAGCTTTACGGCGGGCAGGTGTCCGCGGAGCCGAACAGCTACGAGGGCAAAGAGATCGCCGTCCGCCGCTGCGAGAACATTTTCGCCGTCGGCGACTCGGTCGGCATGTGCCGCTTCACCACGAAGCTCTTCAACTCGCCGTCGCTGCCGGGCTACGAGGAGTTCGCGGACCAGGTGGCCAATGTCACCGGTATTTCCCTGACCAAAGACGCGATCGACCACATCGGGCTCAATGTGATGGGCGTCGAGCGTCTCATCAACGCCCGTATCGGCGTGACACGCGCCGACGACACCCTGCCAAAACGCTGGTTCGAGGAGGCGATCGGTGTCGGCCCCTACAAAGGCGAGAAGATCGATCGCGGCGAGTTCGACAAGATGCTGTCGCGCTTCTACGAGGTCTCCAACCTAACCGAGGAGGGCATTCCGAAGCCGGAGTGGCGTGAGGAGCTGGAGAGAGTGCTGACAGGATGACTACGTTCGCCTAGGTGAGGCCAGCGACGAAAAATCGCGTACCAGCCAAAGCCGACCAAGGTCGCAGTCCGAGTGCGACTAACGCGGGCCGTGATCGCGGCGTTCGCCTAGGTGTGGCCAGCGGCGACCGATGAAAAAGACGCTCAGGCCGGCGATCGTCGCCGGTATCAGAGCGATCAGAAAGGCCTGAAAGACGATGTTCATCGGGTTACCTCCGTGAGCAACAAAAGACAGGGGATGGCGACTGCCAGAACACCGAGGGTGACTGAAAATGATCCCCCGGCAGGTGAAAACCTTCGATATTTCTTCAGCGCCAGAACGACGAGCGCAAAAAACAAGTCAATCCCCAGTACGAAACTGGTGGCGACGACCGCCATCGAGCCACCGGTCTGTGCCACGAAATCCCGGTCGGTGAAAAGACCTGCAGCCAGCCCAAGGCCAAGAATGCACATGTCCCATCCCGTCTGAACCGCCACTTGCCAGAACGGTTTCGGATCGACGAGCCACTCCGCGAATGTCATGATGACCAGGAACAATAGAGGCAGCGCTGCCGCTGCAATCACGACCGTGACATGAGATCCGTTCACCTTGCTGAAAGATTAGCACGCAAGATTCCGTACTGTTGTCTATGCTTCGTCCTTCATCCCGAGTCACCGTCCTCCTTCCTGAACCCCTGCGCGAGGGTCGCGGCTCCGTGATGACGATCGACGCCTCCTCCCTGGGCGACATCATCGTCAGCCTCAATCTCTCCGACGAACGCGATGAGCTGTTCAACTTCGCCGTCAACGGCGAGCTCGTCCTGCATGGCGAGAAGAACGTCGTGCTGAAGAATGGCGACGAGGTCGAGATCGTCGTGGCCTTCGCCGGCGGTTGATGCGGTCGCGGAGGGTCGCCCGATTACGCGGTCGCGAGGCTTTACGCGCCGGCCCACCGCGGGACCGCGAAACTTCGAAACCGCAAACCCCACTCCAGCTAAACTTCCCCCATGACCACCTTCCAGACACCCCGCGCCGGCGAGCGGATGATCTCCGTCGAAGAGGCGCAGGAGCGGGTGCTGGCGGAGGTGCCGCGGCTGGGCGTCGAGCGGGTCGCGTTCACCGATGCGCTCGGGCGCGTGCTGCGCGAAAACATACACGCCAGTGCCGACGTGCCGCAGGGCGACAACACGGCGATGGACGGCTACGCCGTGCGGGCCGATGACATCGCGAACGCACCGGTATTGCTTCGCGTGATCGAAGACCTGCCGGCGGGGACCGTGGCCACGAAGCGAGTCGAGTCCGGCACCGCCATCCGGATCATGACTGGCGCCCTCATGCCGGAAGGCGCCGACACGGTCGCACACGTCGAAATCACCGATGCAGGGTCGGACAGCATGACCGTGTTCGAGCCGCTGCGCCGCGGGACGAACGTTCGCAAGCGCGGCGAGGACATGTGCGCGGGCGACATCGTTCTCGCGGACGGTACGCCGGTGCATGCCGCGGAAGTCGGCGTCCTGGCAGGTGTTCAGAAGGTTGTCGTCGGCGTCGGTCGGAGACCTACCGTGGCAATCCTTTCCACCGGCGACGAGATCATCGACGTCGGGGACGAGATGGCGCCCGGGAAGGTCGTCAACTCGAATTCCTACTCGCTGGCGGCGCTCGTTCGCGAAGCCGGCGCGATCCCGCGCATGATCGGCATCGTCCCCGATACGCCGGAGGCGACGATCGCCGCCATCGAATCCGCGCTCGAATCCGACTTCGTCATCTCCTCCGGCGGCGTCTCGGTCGGGGCCTACGATTTCGTCAAAGACGCGCTCGATGCCCTGGGCGCGGAGACGAAGTTCTGGCAGGTGGCGATGAAACCGGGGAAGCCGGTCGTCCTCTCCCGCATCCGCGGCAGGCTCTACTTCGGACTGCCCGGCAATCCGGTGTCGTGCATGGTCTCGTTCCTGCTCTTCATCGCCCCGGCCATCCGGAAGGCGATGGGACAGACCATCAATCTGCTGCCGCCGATCGTGCGGACGCGCATCGCCGCTCCGCTGAAATCGCGCGGCGACCGGCGCAACTACATGCGCGCCCGGGTCGTTGCGCGCGACGGTGAGCTCGTCTCACAGCCGATGATCTCGCAGGGCTCCGGCGTGTCGACGTCGATGGTGCAGGCCAACGGCCTCGTGATCGTCGAGTCCGGCATCACCGCCATCGAGGCCGGGTCGATGGTGCAGACCGTGCTCGTCGGTCCGGTGCTTTAAACCCGGGGGTCGGGAGTCGGGGGTCGGGGGTCGGAAAGAGTCAATCAGGACAACTCCGTCACTCCCACTCCCAGCTCGCGCGACCCCCGACCCCCAACCCCGACCCCCGACCCCCGATCCCCATTCAACGAACCCAAGACTCACTCGTAACCAACCATCTGGCGTAAATCGCGCAGCAGGGGGGCTAGCGAGATGCGTTCTGTTGGAATTGTCTGTGGCTACGATCTCAACGAAGACCTGCCCGGGTACATGAGGTCGGTGGCGCCGCTCATCGCCCGAGAGAATCTGGACTTCGTGATCCTATCGGGCGGCCGCACGTCGCCGCGTTCGGATCATTCCGAGGCCTGGGTCATGGCCGGCCACTTGCGCGAGATACTTCCGAATCTTCCGCAGCCGGAGCTCGTCCTGGAAGAGCACGCCATGACGACGCTGGAGAACCTCATCTTCGCGCGCGGGCTGGCCGAACGGTATGCCGGTGTCGTGGCGCGTTTCGTTGTCTTCTGCGACCGCGTTCACCGGCGCAAGGTGGCCGCGCTGGCGAAGCTGATCCTCGGCGCGCGCGCCGTCGTTCACTGCGTGGACCACAACGTGGCCATAGGGGTTCGTCTGTTCGAGCCGCTCTCTCATGTCATCGAGACGCTGGTCGCGCGCGCGCCCCGACTGCGCAAGTACCTCCGCGCCGCGGCCATCCGCCTGAAAGGGGTCAGCGGGATGCCGTCGCACGCGGCGCTGCCCGAGATCGCCGCGGACGACAAACCCCAGCACCGGCGTCTGCCGAAGGTTGCCAGGGAGTCGTTTTCGCGGCCGTGATCCGGACGTTTCGGTCTATCCTCGCGGCCTATTGAAGTCCGCCACCGCCACCAAGCTCGCCATCGTCGCCATCATCGCACTCCTCTTCGGCGGCCTGGCGCTGCGTGCGGCGATGCGGCTGGTCAGCACCGCCACGCATTCGCTTTTCTTCGGCGTGCTGCTGTTGGTTCTGGTGGTGTGGATCTTCGCGAAGAGAAAGGTCGAGTAGTGGATTAGTAGATTAGTAGATTAGAAAGCCGGATCCGACCGACCCTCCGACCTACCAATCCACTAATCTACTAATCCACTAATCTACTAATCCACTAATCTACTAAGGCGTCGGCTGCGCGAAGCCGGTGATCACGTACGAACCGCTCTTCACGTCTTTCTTGATCTTGATGATGTCGTTCTTCTGCGCGTCTTCGAGCAGGTCGCTGAAAGTGTTGTAGCCGTAGTACTCCTCGTTGAAGGTCGGCTTCTTGCGCTGCATCGTCTGCTTCACCATCGAGCCCCAGAGGATCTCTTTGTTCTCGCGCATCAGCGCCTTGATCGAGTCGATCAGGAGTTTGAAGACCTCACCCTGTTTCTTGTCCTTGAAGGTCACGTTCGGCGCCTTCGTGCCCCGCACGAGGTCTTCGTAGAAGATGAACTCGTCGCAGTTGTCGATCAGGAGATCGCTCGACGAGTTCTTCACGCCGACGCCGATGACGTGCTTGTCGTTCTCCTTCAGCTTCGACACGAGCGGCGAGAAATCGGAATCGCCGGACGCCACCACGAAGATGTTGATGTGATCCTTCGACCAGGCCATGTCCATGGCGTCGACGACCATGCGGATGTCGGCCGAGTTCTTTCCCGAATAGACGCGGCCAGGGATCTCGATCAGCTCGATGGCGGCCTCGTGCAGCTCCCGCTTGTAGTCGGGAAACTTGTCCCAGTCGGAGTAAGCGCGCTTGACGACGATCTTCCCCTTCTCCAGCAGCCGCTCGAGGAGGAGGTTGACCTCGAATTTCTTGTACTTGGCGTCGGTCACGCCGATGGCGATGTTCTCAAAGTCGATGAAAAGGGCGATTTTGCTTTCGTTCATGCTGCTTCTTGATAGGGGCGGTCCGGTATTCGAATCGTCATCCGCCGCATCGTTGTCGTGGTTTGGTTTGGGGCTCATCGGTGATCAATCGCGCAGCCTAACACCGAACGGTGGCGGCTAAACGCGGTCGCGGGGTCTCGCGGTCTCGCGGTCAGCCGGCGGCGCGGCATTGTCGCATGCCAAGGTTCTCACCGCGATGCGCTCCACCTCGCCGAAACCGCGCAACCACGAGACCGCGCAACCGCATACACTTCCCATCCTTGAAGCACTACGTCGCCCTGGCCCGTCCATTCACACTCCTCCCGCCACTCCTGGGAATCGTTTCCGGGGCCGTCTGCGCGTGGGGGTCGGCCCACAACCCCGATCCGACGCGGACGCTGACCTCCTCGGTCATCTGGACGATCGTCCTCGGCTCGCTCTGCGCGTCGTTTCTCAACGCCGCGAACAACTCGCTCAACCAGATCTACGACCTCGAGATCGATCGGATCAACAAGCCGAAGCGGCCGCTCGTGACTGGTGCGCTGTCGATCCACGGCGCATGGACCTTCACTTGGATCATGTACGCGCTCGGCCTCGTGCCGACATGGCTCGTCGTGGTCTACCCCTACACGACGTGGCACGCCAAGTTCCTCGCCCCGATGGCGTGGCACGAGTGCATCGCCATCTATCTCATCGCCTTCATCTCCACCTTCGTCTACTCCGTTCCGGCGCTTGGGCGGACCAAGGCCCATCCGATCGGCGCCAACCTCACCATCGCCATCCCGCGCGGTTGTCTCCTGAAAGTGGCCGGCTGGACGATGGTGGCGCACTTCACGACGCTCGAGCCATGGTTCATCGGCTCGGTCTTCATGCTCTTCCTCCTGGGCGCGGCGTCGACGAAAGACTTCAGCGACATCGAAGGCGACCGCGCCGGCGGCTGCCGCACGTTGCCAATCACCTTCGGAGTGAAGCGCGCTGCCTGGATGATCGCGCCGTTCTTCGTCCTCCCCTGGCTGCTGATGCCGCTCGGCGCGGCCACGCATGTCCTCACGGGCAACGGCAGGTTCCTCACGATCCTCGGAATCGCCCTCTCGCTCTGGGGCGTCTACACCGTCTGGCTCATCGTCCGCAATCCCGACGAGCTCACGGCGACCGAGAACCATCCATCGTGGCGCCACATGTATCTGATGATGATGGCCGCACAGGTGGGATTCGCGGTCGCGTACGTGGTGTGACCAAACTGCCATCCTCCGCATTACCATCGGCGTCTTGAACCCTACCTGGCTCTATGTAGGCGCGATCTATGCCATCGCGGTCGCGCTGGCGCGGCGCGGCGGGAATCCGCTTCCGAAGCGAATCGCGCTGTTGTTTTACCTGCTGGTCGTCACCTTTTTTTTCAGGGCGATGACCGGCCCCTACGTCGCGATCGCGACCGACATCCCGAAGCTCATCGCTCCCTGGTCGGCGTCCGCGCCTGGGATGACGAAATACACCGTGCTGAATATGGAGACGCACGATGTGGTGATGCAACTTGTGCCGTGGGCGCATCAGGTACGGGAGGCGTGGCGGTCGGGCCATGTGCCGCTCTGGAATGCGCTGGCGGGATGCGGGTACCCCCTGCTGGCGAACGCGCAGAGCGCGGCGCTCTCTCCTTTGCGAATTCTCGCACTGCCGCTGCCGCTGGGGTTCGCGATGATGGCCGAGGCCGCGACGAAGATCCTCGTCGCGCTCACGTTCACCTTTCTCTACTGCCGGCGGCGATACGGCACGCTGCCGAGCAGCATCGCCGCGATCGCATACGGCTTCGGCCCGTTCGTCGTGGCGTGGCTGCACTTCGCGCAGAGCACGGCGGCCTGTTTCCTTCCGGCGGTGCTCTATCAGATCGATCTTCTCAGCGAGAGCCGAACGCAAGCGCGCTTCATGACGACTGCCGCGCTCGGAGCGGCGGTCGTCTTCTGCGGCCATCCGGAGACGGCCGTCCACATCCTCCTCTTCGCGATGGCCTACGTTCTCTGGATCGTTCTCGTCGAGAAGCGTCGCGACTTTCTCGTGGCGCTTGCCGGTGCCGGCGCCGTGGCCGTCCTCTTGTCGCTGCCGTTGATCGTGCCGTTTGCGGAGAACGTCCGCGAATCGACCCGCTTCGAATCGCAGAAAGCGGCGAGCAGCGAGATGCCGTACTCCGACGCGCGGTCGCTCGCCCTTCTCGTACAACCGCGGCTCTACGGCACGCGGCCGGGGAATCCGTGGGGCCCTGCCTTCGCCGAGGCGGTGACGGGATTTGCCGGCATCCTCGGCTTCGCGGCCATGATTGCCGTCGCATTCGATGCGATTGTGCGACGTCGTTTTCGCGAGCTGGAAGTGTTTTTCGTTCTCGCGGCGGCCGGCATCTTTACTCTCCTCGCGAATGTAAAACCAGCCGTCGCCGCGCTTCACGCGGTGGTCGGTCTTGCCGCCAACGCCCGGCTAAGATTCGTTTTCGCCTGGCTCCTGGCAGTGCTTACCGCGGCGGCGTTGGATCGTCTCTCGCGCGGCCGCGCCGTAGCGCTCGCAGTCGGGCTGGTATCGGCTGCTGCGCTGATCGGGCTGATCGTCATGACGACGCCGTTTCCGAGCGACCTTGCGCGCCAGGACGGTCTCATCTCCGTCATTCCAACCCTCATCGTTCTGGCGGTTGCGGCGCTCGCGCTCATACCCCGCGCCCGAGGCGTCGCCTCCCTCCTGCTCGTCGCCGCGGTCATTGCGGAGATGTGGCCGCTCACGATCGGCTGGAACACGGCGTTTCCGAAGGCACCGTTTTATCCGCGCACGCCGCTGATCGAGGCGGTGCTGCGCAATCACCACCCGGGTTTCGATCGCGTCGCAGGCATCGGTGGCGTTCTCTTCCCGAATACGAACGCCATGTTCGGGATCGAAGACGCTCGCATTCATGACCCGATGGAGCCGGCGCGGTACGTTCATCTTCTCGATGGCTCGATTACTCACGACTATTACAAGAAGTGGCTCGACGAATCGACGCCGCTGCTCGACCGGCTGAACGTGCGGTGGGTGATGACCGAGCCTGGGCATGAGCTGATCGACAAGGCTCGCTACGTTCTGCGTTACGCCGGTTCTGACGGGCGGCTTTACGAGAACCTTCACGTGATGCCGCGTTTCTTTGCCTCGGGTGCGAACGTGCGCATCGTCGCCGCGAGCGGCGACGCGTATACGCTGGAGATCGATGCCCCGAAACCTGCGCTCGTTCTCAGCAGCGTGGGGTGGTCGCGGTGGTGGAAAGAGGACGGCGCCGGCGTTGACCTTCATTCCATGCTCGTCGACGGCGCCTTCCTTGGCTTTCCCATCCCGGCGGGCCACACCATCGTTCGTGTGCGCTACGTCCCGGTCTCCTTCTACATCGCGGCGTTGATCTCGTTTCTGACCGCCGCCGTACTCGCCGGCTTGATGATCCGCACCCGTTCAACGCCGCATTGATCTGCGACGGCGCGCTCTATCCGATTACGGCTCGGCCGTTGATTTCGCGGCCAGTCTCGCGAGCACGAAGCCTGCGCCGAGGATGATGAGTGCGATCGGAATCAGCGAGCGGACGTCGCCCGGGCCGGTTGCGAGCTCGCCAATGTTGAAGCTCGTCCACTCGGAGGCCTCGCTGCCGGGTGCGTGACGCGCGAAGACAATTGCCTCGTCGAGGGTCAACCGATTGACGGAGGTGTGGCCGGTGAAGGTCGCCGCCGACCATGGCGGCGTGATCGGCACGGACGGCGCGAAATGGCCGTGCAGGAGCAGCGGCACGATGTACTGTGTCAGCGGGCGAGTGATGGTGCCTGAGGGTTGCGGATCGACGGCAACGGCGGCGAAATTGATCGCAAATGAGATCGCCGCCGCGACGCCGGCAAGCGCGCGCCATCGAGCGTGCAGCAGGGCGATGCCGAAGAGCGGGATAAGCGGAACGAGATAGCGCCCGCCAATGCCGAAGCCCCCTTCCCATCCGTTGAAACTGATGTTGAACGAAACGAAGGCGACGATCACCGCAATTGCCGCCGCACAGACGATGCGTTCCCGACGCCACCAGGCCAGGAAGCCCGCGATGGCGACGATGAGCAGCGGTGCAAAGAAGAAGAAACCGCGATACGGCGAGAGCGTGATCGCGTAGAGCACGGCCAGTGACGGCCGCTGCAAGACGCCGAGCGGAGCTCCGTGCGTGAGAAACCGAGGATCGGTAACGGCGACGCTCGTCGTGAAGAAGCCTCCGAAACAGAGGCGCTGGTAGGCGAGGAGCCCTGCAAGCGGAGCCAGCGAACCTGCCGCGTAACGAAGCCAGCTCTTGCGCGGCCCAACGAGTGCAAAGAGGACCAGCGCGGGCGCGCAGAGGTAGTTCATCGCCACCGCCAGCGCCGCGGCGAAGCCCCCTAGCGATCGATGAGGCGTAATCAAAGCAAACAGCAGCAGGGCGGCGCTCGGAACGGCCACCATCGGGATGGTCGCGTACGGCAGGAGCTGTGTGGCTAGCGCGACGGAGAGCGACGCCAGCGCGGACCAGCGCGCCTCGAAGCCGCGTCGCCGCGCGTAGAGAAAGAGCATCGAAGGGATGAATGCTCCCGGCAGTGCCACGCAGAAGAGCGAGCAGATGTACGCGTTGATCGTCAGGAGTTGCACGTTGCCGGTATCGGCGCCGCGGGCGTGCTCGAACGCGTAGAGCGGCGCGTACGGAATGGCCATAAGCCACGACAGCGCCGGAGCTTTGTTCGCGTAGATGTGGCCATGGCCGAACGACACATCGCCGGTGTTTCCGGCGTAGGCATCGATCGCGAGCGTGTGCCGCTCGACGATGGCCCGGGTCAGATCGAACGTGGCGTTCTGGTTCCAGCCGCCGCCGGCGAAGAAGTAGGCGTAGGTGGCCAGGGTGAGCAGAATGAGCCACTCGGCGACGCGGCGGTCGTTCAGAGAGGCAAAGTTGAGTGTTGAATGTTGAATGTTCAATGGTAAATGGTTGCACGACCGAACAATGAAGACATTCAGCATCCAACATTGAACATTCAACATTCAGCACTCGCCGCCCGCCGGGGAGAACAACTAGCGATTGTCGCTGTGTGGGCGGCCGCCATCGCCTTCATCAACCCTCGCGGGAACTTCCCCATCGACGACGATTGGGACTTTGCCCTTGCCACCTGGCGCTACGCCGAGACGGGCCACTTTCATTTCACCGCGTTCACCGCGGCCAGTTTGAGAGCCCAGGTGTTGTGGGGGGCGCTTTGGACGCGGCTGTTCGGAGAGTCGTTCGACGTCCTGCGCCTGTCGACACTCGTGCTGGGCGCGGCCACGCTCGTCGTTGTCTATCGGATGCTGCGGCGGGCAGACGTCCCGCGCTTCGGCTGCGTCGTAGCCGTGCTCGCCCTCGGATTTCACCCGATCTTTCTCTGGTCGTCGTGCACCTTCATGACCGAGGTGCCGTTCCTGTTCGCGTCGGCGGTCGCGTTGGCGTGCTTCATTCGGGGTTTTGACGACGACCGCGTCGCGTGGGTCCTCGCCGGATGCGCCGCCGCGATGACGGCATGCTTCGTCCGGCAGACCGGAATCACGCTTCTGGCCGCCCCGATGCTTCTGGCCATGGTGCGGCGCCGCTGGCGGGACGCCGCCGTCATCGGCGGAACGATCGCGCTCTTCGGCGCGATCTATCTGGTGAACCCCGAATGGTTGACCGGCTCGCCCGCGGAGTTCGCGGTCCATTTCAGGATGTGGACGGAATCGACCTTCCGGCTGCCGGAGCAGATCGCGGTATTCGATCACTACGCTACATTCAACGCGCAGAACTGCGCGCTGTTCTTTCTCCCGCTCGTGGTGCCGCTGGCGCTCGTCTTCGTGGACAACAGGCGCCGTATCGATTTCGTCATCGCCGCCTTGCTCGCCGTGGTGCTGTTCGTCCGCGTGCAATCGCTGGTCGCGGCCGGTCTGCCGATGCCGTATTTCGTCTCGCCGTACTGCTGCGACGTATTCGCCGGCAACATCTTCGCCGACTTTGGCCTCGGTCCGCTGGCTCTTCCAGGCCTCTTTCCGTTCCGCTTGCCGTATGCGGCACGGCTCGCCATCACGTACGGCAGCGTCCTGTTGGCCGTGTGTCTGCTCTGGGCCGTGTTACGCCGCGCGGCCACTACCAATGCCTCGATCCTGGCGTTGGGCGCGGCGCTCTTCGGATCTCTGGCGCTCTTCGGTTCAGGACTATACGTCGATCGCTACTCGCTCGACTCCGCATGGCCGCTCGTCATCGCGCTGCCGCTCATGCTGCCGTGGCAATCGCGGACCGTGCGCGGCGCGGCATTGCCGCGCTCATCGTCGTTGCCACGTTCTCGACGTTCGCGGTACAGGAGTACTTCTCGTGGAATCGCGCCCGCTGGGCGGCGATCAACGATCTGCGGGCGCACGGCGTCGCCATCACGTCGATCAACGCCGGCGCGGAGCCGTTTTACCTTTACGAGCTGTCGAAAGGCGATCAACGGATGCGACGGATACACCAGTTCGGTGTTCCTGACCGCCCGTACACGGTGGCTTTCGAGCCACTCGCCGGCCAGCGCGTCATTGCGCGCTATCCCTATAGCGGCTGGCTCGGTCTGCACCGGGGCGAGGTCTTTGTGCTCGTCACACGCCGGGAGCCTGCGCTGTAGATCTGACGAAGCTGGTGGCGCAGCCTTGGGCAACTAACGGCGCTGGCCGTGCAGGCTAGCGGAACTTCCGGTTGAGCCGTTCGCGCGCCAGGGCGTCGACGCGCGTAAGCGTCGGCTCGAGAATCTCGCGCTGCTTCTCCACGAGCGAGGCGATCCCTTCCTTGGCCAGACCGAGCATCGCCGTCATCTCTTCTTCGCTGAAGGTGGCGCCCTCGGCGGTGCCCTGCAGCTCGACGAAGCGCCCTTTGTCGGTGGCCACGACGTTCATGTCGACGCCCGCCTTGGAGTCTTCCTCGTAGTTGAGATCGAGAGCCGGGACGCCGTTGATGATGCCGACCGAAACAGCGGCCACGAACGAAGTGATCGGCCAGGTCGTCATCTTTCCGTCGATGTAAAGCCTGCCGAGCGCCAGCGCCAACGCCACGAAAGACCCGGTGATCGAGGCTGTGCGTGTGCCGCCGTCGGCCTGAATGACGTCGCAGTCGAGCCAGATCGTCCGTTCGCTGAGGAGCTCGGTGTTCACCGCCGCGCGAAGAGAGCGGCCGATCAGGCGCTGAATCTCCATCGTCCGCCCGCCCTGCTTGCCGCGCGCGGCCTCGCGATCGGTCCGTTCAGTCGTGGCGCGGGGCAGCATGCCGTACTCCGCCGTCACCCATCCCTTGCCCGTGCGATAGAGAAACGGCGGCACCTTCTCCTGAATCGACGCCGTGCAGATCACGCGCGTGTCGCCGATCTCGATCAACGCCGAGCCCTCCGCGTGCTTGCTGAAGTTGGGCGTGATGAGGACGCGTCGCATCTCGTTCGCGGCGCGTCCGTCGGTGCGGGGTTTGGTGGGGGTGACGGTCATTGGATGGCGAAGATACCGCAACGCGGGTCGCGCGGTTACGCGGTTTCGAGGTCTCGCGGCGGGGCACGGCGGAACCGCGCGACCGCGCGACCGCGCTAAGCCGTCACCGTCTCCGCGATCTCCGCTCCCTTCGGCACGACCACGATTCCCGTATCCGTCACGGTGAAGCGCTGGCGGTCGGCCTCCACGTCGTAGCCGATCGTCGTGTTGGGTGGGATCTTCACGCCTTTGTCTATGATCGTGCGGCGGATCTTCGAGTGGCGGCCGATCTCCACCCCGTCCATCAGGATCGATTCGTCGACGTCCGTGTACGAATGGATGCGCACCCGGGGATGGAGCACGCTGCGATTGATCGTTCCGCCGGAGATGATGACGCCGGCCGAGACCAGCGAATCGGTGGCGATTCCGATGCGCTGCGACTTGGAGTCGGCGAAGACGAACTTCGCCGGGGGCAGGTTCAGCGGCGCAGAGACCATCGGCCACTGCGCGTTGTAAAGGTTGAAAAGCGGTGTAACGGCGACCAGATCGAGCGACGCAGCGAAGTACGAGTCGATCGTGCCGACGTCGCGCCAGTAGCCCTTGTTGATCTCCGCCTCGCCCGGCACATAGTTCTGCGCGAAGTCGTAGGCATACACCTTCATCTTCGGGTACATGGCCGGGATGATCTCCTTGCCGAAATCGTGCGCCGCGTCGCGCAGGGCGTTGCGCTGCAGCACGTCGATCATCACGTTGGCCTTGAAGATGTAGTTCCCCATCGATGCCAGGACCATGTCCGGCCTTCCGGGAATCGTTTTGGCCCCCTCTTTCGGCTTCTCCACGAAGCCGGTGACGCGCCAGTCGCCGTCCACTTCGACGATGCCGAAGTGATGGGCCTCTTCCACGGGCACTGGGATCGTTGCGATGGTCAGGTCCGCGTCGTTCGTCAGGTGCTCCTGCAGCATCTGGTTCACATCCATCTTGTAGATGTGATCGCCGCCGAAGACGCAGACGAACTCCGGCTGTTCGTCGAAGATCAGCTCGAGGTTCTGGAAGACCGCGTCCGCCGTGCCGCGGAACCAGAACGGCCCCTTGCGCATCTGCGCCGGCACGATGTCGACGTACTGGCCGATCTCGGGCACCAGGCGCCACGTGCGCGTGATGTGCTCGATGAGCGAGTTCGACTTGAACTGCGTCATCACCTTGATCTTGAAGAAGCCGGAGTTGATGAAGTTGTTGATGACGAAGTCGATGATGCGATAGCGCCCGCCGAACGGCACGGCCGGTTTGGCCCGGTCGCGCGTCAGCGGGTACAGCCGCTCGCCCATGCCACCGGCGAGGATCATCGTCAGGATGTTGCGGCGTGCCAGTGATCCGTACATGTGAGGTGGATTCTTTCTCCAACCGGCTCACGAAGCAATTCATGTGCTAAAAAGCCTTGGACCATGGCGGAGAAGGACTACTACGACATCCTCGGCGTGAAGAAGGCCGCCGGCGCGGATGAGATCAAGAAGGCCTACCGCGGCCTGGCCAAGAAGTTCCATCCCGACAAGAACAAGGGGAACAAGGACGCCGAGAACAAGTTCAAGGAGATCTCCGAGGCCTACGCCGTCCTCTCCGACAAAGAGAAGCGCGAGCAGTACGACCGACTGGGGAAGGAAGCGTTCCATTTCGGAGGCCAGGGTGGCGCGAATCCGTTCCAGGGGGGAGGCAGCCCGTTCGGCGGATTCGACTTCTCCCAATTCAGCGGCGGCGCGCGAGCGCGTGGCGGGCGTCGCTCGACGGGCGGAGGCGGAGCCGGAGGGTTCACCGACATCTTCTCAGACCTTTTCGGCGGCGGCGTCAGCTTCGAGCAGGGGCCCGAGCGCGGCTCCGATCTCGAAGCGGAGCTGACGATCGACTTTCGCGACGCCATCCTCGGCACGACGATGGACCTGGTCATCAACGGCAAGGGCGTGAAAGTCAAGATCCCCGAGGCCGTGTCGGACGGACAGAAGATCCGCCTACGCGGCAAAGGCGCTCCCGGCGGGAATGGCGGTCCGGCCGGCGATCTGAACGTGCTGATACACGTCCGCCCGCATCCGCTATTCGAGCGCCGAGGCGACGACGTCTACATCGACCTGCCTATTAAGGTCGGCGAAGCGATCCGCGGCAGTGAGGTGGAAGTCCCGACGATCCACGGCCCCGTGCGCGCCCGCATCCCCGCGGGAACGCAGGGTGGCCAGACCTTCCGTCTCCGTGGCAAGGGCCTGAAAAAGAAGGCCGGTGCCTACGGCGATCACTACTACCGGGTCGTAATCACGGTCCCGAAGAGCACCGCGGCCGAGGTCCTCGAAGCCGGGGACACAATCGACGCCGCATATTCCGAGGATCCGCGGGCGAAGCTGACCACGGCCCTCTGACCATGAATATCGAGCTCCTCCGCGCCGACATCTCCTCCCTCAAGGTCGACGCCATCATCAACCCGGCCTCGGCCAGCAAGCCGGTGGCGGAGTTCGGGCCGGTGCCGGTCGGTCATGCCGTGGTCACCAGCGGCGGCAACGTGCTCTGCAAATTCGTCATCCACGCCATCGTCCCGCGCCAGGGTGACGGCGACGAGGACGCGAAGCTGCGCAATGCCATGTGGGCGGCGCTCAAACGCGCCGAGGAGCTGGCCATCGCCTCCGTGGCCATGCCGCCCGTGCCGGCGCTCTTCGGCTTCGAGGCCGGACACTGCTTCCGTGTGCTGGTGTCGACCGCGCTGGATTTCCGTCCCCACGCACGCTCGTTGCAACGGGTCGTCTTCTGCGCTTTCAACGAGGAATCGTATTGCGATCTGCGGCGTGCTATCGAGGAGCTATCGGCTTGATTCCAGCAGGACAAATCTACGTCATCGGTGATTCACACATCGGACTCTCGGAAGGGAACGAGGCTCCGATCCTGGCATGGCTCGATCGCCTGGTCGCCCTCCAGCCGAGCGCGCTCTACCTCAATGGGGATCTTTTCCACTACCTCATCGCTCATCCGAAGTTCTACACGCAATCGGTCGCGAACGTCTTCGCCCGCTTCCGCGAGCTGCGCGACGGCGGCCTCCCCATCCACTACGTCGAAGGGAATCGCGACTTTTTCCTGCGAGGCTCATTCGCCGAGGAATCCGTTACCGACGTGGCCATGGAGTACGCCATCGAAGCGGGAGATCGGAAATACCTGATCGTCCACGGCGACATGATCAACGATCACGACATCCCCTACCGCTTCTGGCGGTTTGCCTCGAAGAACGCCGCGTCCCGATTCTCTCTGCGGTTCATCCCGAAGAAAACCGCGAAGCGGTTCGTCGACAGCATCGAGGGGCGCCTGTCCAGCTCGAACTTCAAACACAAGGCGCGGCTTCCGGTCGAGCAGATGGAAGCCTACGGCCGTTCGCGCAGCGCGGAGGGATTCACACACGTCGTCCTCGGCCACTTCCACGACAAGCTCATTCTGCCTGGGGCAACCACGGTCACCGTTCTGCCGCCGTGGTACGAGACGGGCGAGGCGATGGCGATCGATCCGGACTCCGGCTCGTTTGAGTGGGTGAAGGTTTGAGAGATCAACGAACGAATAGCAATGTTGAATGTTGAATGTTCAGTGTTGAATGTTGAATGCAGAAGACCGGTCCCGTTTTCAACCCAACATCCAACATTCAACACTGAACATTCAACATTTCGCTTTTGACATCCGAACAACCATGCGAATCACCTTCCTCGGCTCCGGCACTTCCACCGGCGTCCCCGTCGTCGGCTGCTCCTGCCGTGTCTGCACGTCCAGCGATCCGCGCAACAAGCGGCTGCGGCAGTCCGTGAAGATCGAGATGGGCGGGAAGTACTTTCTGATCGACACGTCGCCCGATCTGCGCTTGCAGCTTCTGAAGTTCCCCATCCCGCGCCTCGACTTCGTCCTCTTTACACACTCGCACTCCGATCACCTCATGGGGCTCGACGACATCCGCCCCTTCAACTTCCGGCAGCGCGAGGCCATCCAGGCCTTCGCCAATCCGATGACCGCGGCGGCGATCCGACGCGCCTTCAGCTACATCTGGTCCGACTCGCAGGTCGGCGGTGGCAAGCCGCAGCTCGATCTGATCGAGATCGACGGCCCGTTCGTCCACGAAGGGATCGCCGTCACGCCGCTGCCGGTCGCGCACGGGGATTGGACCATCCTCGGTTTTCGCATCGGCGGTTTCGCCTACATCACCGACACCAACGGCATCCCCGACGCGACGATGTGCCTCCTGGAAGGCGTCGAGATCCTGGCGCTCGACGGCCTCCGCATCGCCCCGCGCCATCCGACACACTTCGTCATCGAGGAAGCGGTCGCCGCCGCACAGCGGATCAAGGCCAGGGAGACGTGGCTGATCCACCTTACACATGAAGTGGATCATGAGACAGTGGAGGCGACGCTGCCTGAAGGGATACGGTTGGCGTATGACGGGTTGGTGCTGGATGTGTGAGGTTGCAGCCGGAGCGCTGGCCGTCATCCCTCCTGTCATCCTGAGGCTGCCGCAGCCGCGGTATGACTTTCGATGCTTGCCCGAATCCAGTCCCGCGGCGGAGGACGCCGAAGGACCCCCTCACTACCTGCCGGGAGGTTGGGGGAAGATGACAGCTAATGGCATTCGAACCCCCCGCCCTTTCCGGCCTGTAGGTGGGGGGTCCTTCGGCGTCCTTCGCCGCGACGTTTCACCGGTGCAAGCATCGACATTCGAGGCGCGACTGCGGCAGCCTCAGGATGACAGCGGGCCCACCATTCAACACCTATGAAACCCATCCCCCAACGCCACCACCTCAACGCCACCGTCACGGCGCCTCCCTCCAAGTCGTACTCCGTCCGCGCCCTTCTCCTCGGGGCGATGTCCGAGGGGACGACCATCATCACCAACTGCCTCGATGCCGACGATACCCGCTACGCGCTGGAGGCACTGCGGACCATCGGCTTCAAGGTCGATGGCACGTTCAAGAGCGGCGTCTCCATCGGGCCGCGCGTGAGCATGTCGGCCAACGAGGTCACGGTCTACATCGGCAATGCCGGGACGGCCATGCGCTTTCTGACGGGATGGCTGGCCTTTACACCGGGACGATTCATCCTCGACGGTGAAGCGAGGATGCACGAGCGGCCGATCGGCGACCTGGTCGAAGTGTTGCTGTCGATCGGCGCCGAGGTCGAGTACGTCGAGCGCGAGGGATACCCGCCGCTGCGCATCCGCGGGAAAAAGATGCGCGGCGGTTTTGACGTCGCCATCGCCGCTGATATCTCCAGCCAGTTCGCCTCCTCGCTGATGATGGCCGGGGCCACGCTGCCGGACGGGATCACCCTGACTCTGACGTCGCTGGCGTCGGCCTCCTACGTCGACATCACCGCCTCCATCCTGACGGCGTTCGGCGCCGGCGTGCAGCGGCGCGGGAATGTCGTCCATGTGAGCGCCACGAAGCTCCGGCGCGACGAGTACCGCGTCGAAGGCGACTACTCTTCCGCCTCCTACTGGTTCGCCGCCGCCGCGGCAACGCGCGGCACGGTGCGCGTGCGCGGCCTCGTTCATCCCAGCGCCCAGGGCGACGCAGCCTTTCTCGACATCCTGGCCGCGATGGGGTGCGAAGTCCGCGTCGAGGACGAGATCACCGTCACCGGCCCGGAGACGCTGCGGGGCGGCCGCTTCGACTGCAACTCCTCTCCCGACCTTGTACCGACGCTGGCCGCCATCGCGCCGCTTGCCTCATCGCCGGTCGAGATCGTCAACGTGGCCAACCTCCGCGTCAAAGAGTCGGACCGCCTGGCGACCGTCACCTCCGAGCTGCGCCGCCTCGGCGCCACGGTCGAGGAACGTCCCGACTCCCTTCTCATCCAGCCCGGCTGGTCGTCCGATCCGGTGACGGTCGAGACGCACAACGATCATCGCATCGCCATGGCCTTCGCCATCGCCGGCCTCGCCCGCGGCAACGTCACCATCGCCGACGAGCAGGTGGTGTCGAAGTCGTATCCGCGATTCTGGCGGACGCTGGACGAGGTGATTGGGTAGGGCAGTGTCCGGCGTTTCTCACCATCTGAGTGGAATCGCGGACACTGCGTATCGTCGAGAGCCTGTGCGAACGGGGACATCGTGGACACTAACCGGAGACATCGCGGACGGTTTTGAGAACACTATCAAGTTGCGGTTG